>Ga0126342_10001743_pt1 | contig 31797 bp, 34 predicted proteins | sample Cyp1metagenome_FD_92528 | JGI IMG/M metagenome (GOLD analysis project Ga0126342, IMG submission 92528) | Coral microbial communities from Lord Howe Island, Old Settlement Bay, Australia - Cyphastrea 1 metagenome | ecosystem: Host-associated > Invertebrates > Cnidaria > Coral ...
CCTCGTTGGGACGAACAATGCCGCGACACGATGATGACAGTCCCTCCGCAACTCACCTCTTCCCTTCCTTCTTTCTCCTACCCCGCTAGCTTTCGTCATCCACCCCCGGCCTCAAGTTTGGTGAGGAAAACTTGCTAGGCCTGCAATTTTGCGGCATGAGTTGATCTCCAAGTTGATTCTTTGAATTTCAAGCAGCTACAAAAAAAATAGGAGTGTACAGCTGCAAAATCCCGCTACGAAAACTAAGTCTCAAGATCAACAAAGCTAGACAACATTATAAGGTTAATGTTATTATACATTTCTATAATACTATATGTTAATATAAGTATACACACATTATATGTTTTTCCTCGGGCACATTGATGCTACGTCAGCAGCGGCCAAGCAAACAAATTCAACTAACGTGTCCAATATACATATACATCATATATATATATATATATATATATATATAATTGTATACATATATACATATTAAATATATACATGTAACACATACATATAATTTATATAAGTAATGTATGTATAGAATCTGTTGACAACCCTGGTTGGTTCCATTCCAGGACATGTCCAGCCTTGTCTCCGGTGAAGAATTGTCGCTGACGCTGCTGATCACCATGGATGGCCTGGTGGAGGCCTTACGAAGCCCGGAAGCCGAGAAGCAGGAGCTGGCCGCACCTTGGTCGAGATGGGAGGACCCCAGTGGTTGGTGGGTTGGTTGAAGAGATTTTGTCAAGGACACCATGATGAATTTTTCATGTAATGTTTTGACTCACAGAATATCGGGTGGGTCCTGCAATTGGTCCCTATCTAATTCAATTCTGGAAGTCCATGATGTGATATGATTCGTTTCTTTGATGTGGGGGTGAGGGTGGAAAAAAGGCACGACAGCCAGCATTCCTGAATCGGGGGCTGAAGATCCATAACTATAAGCCATGCTTACCTTTTGGTCAGTCTTTCATGGGTTTTATTTATTCTTCTGAAAGTGGGAACATCCTTGATGAAAGAAAGATCAAACACAAGACCCAAATGCATTGCTCAAAATCTAACACTTGCAAGTTGTGACGGCTATATCATCCTATAGTATGCAGCGTGCATTGATTTCTGTACCAAACTTCATTTGTCGCCCCAAGTTGTGTTTAATGACAACCGCCAGGTCGAGATTCTGCGAAACATTGGGACCTGCGATAGTCATGTGCTGGTGGCATTGGGTGTGTCTTGGTCGGGACCAGTGTGACCAAATCCATGCCAGTTCTGTGGTTGATGATGGGTTGATGATGTCATGCTGTAAGAATCTGGAAAAACAAAATCCACCTGTGACCCACATGTCATTTCCATCCCCAGTGTGCTTGTTTAGTTCAACGATGTTCAGCGGGTGCTAACACAGTCAAAGGCGAACACTGCCAGCGCGTTTGCTGATCGCTTTCTCAGCAGGTGGTCAGGTGTACTTCAAGTATTCTGAAACAACCCAAAAGAGGTACAAATTGAGAGGAGTCTGCAGGTACCGTCCGGTAAATCAAACATGGCAACTGAACATCTTGGAAAATCAGCCATGAACGGTGGATTTTCCATTGCCATCTTTGACTACCGGAGGATACCCAAGTTCAAGAAATATCACCAACCAACATGTCTAATTCCAAGGAAGTTTGCAAAAAATCTCTGAGATTTCCCCACATCTTGGTTGCCACCGAGGCCTTTCTGAAGACCGCAAAAGCCGCGCCCAAGGCACTGCCAGGGTTTGTGGCCGGGATGTAGGGCATGGGCATTGGACTGTTCGGCACGGAACAAAGATCTGAAAATACCCTAAAGATATCAGATGTTCGCCGTATTTTCCAAAGGTGTTCAAGTGGAAATGGATATAAATGGATAGAACTAGGCGTCCACAAGAAAATCAGTCGGCATAACAATGGATGCTCAGCTGCGCAGCTGGGAGCAGGCTACCAATGCCCATCTATACAGTTTAACCCCCAATTTTGGCTGAAATGGTTGGTTTCAACATTAAACCATCCCCAATCACAGGTTACAAAAATTGGTGTTGCCTCAGTATAAGCCCATATTTATGGCAGATAGTGGCGCCAGCCAGCACTTTTGGTGGTTGTCTCATTACATTCTGAGCATCAAGAGGAGCCTCAAAGGATCAACAAGTAGTTGGAGACAGGGAAAGTTGGGCAGTTTGAAGTTGAAGACATGATAACAAACCATGGCTTGGGGGGACTTAATTTTGCGACATACCTCTTTAGGAAGGATGTGGTGCCATTTTTGGCACGGTGTCAGTGGATTGTCAGTTCTCTATGTGAGTACACCCCAAATCAATACCATTCTATAGCTTGATTGCGAACACCACCAGCACACAGCAGTAGAAGCCGGTACATCCAATCATACAATATCGTCCACAGGCATTCTCTTTGAACCCTCAACAGCTGCACCTAGCAGATGTCATTCAGTAAAATCAAGCATGGCAAAGCACAACTCCAGCTTTTACTGTAAAGAAAAACATGTATACAGCATATCATGGCAGAAAAGCGTTGAATTTTCATTGTTTTTCCATGGTCAGGTGTGGTTTTGGCCAACCAACATTTTCGAAGCTTGTCTTATGACAGGTGCTGGCTGATGTGGCGTCAATCCTGGTCCAAATGTCGCAGTCTTCGCAGTCGTCGTTTGAGTCTTCGGAAGCCTTGGAGGGCGTGGCTGGGCAGCACGGCTGGTTGGGGTACCTGGAGGCTCGTTATGAGCCAGAATCCTAAGGAATCCTAAGTGGGAGTGTCCATAGATAAATCGTTGGTTTGTCATGGAAAATCCCAGTCTAAAATGGATGATAACTGGGGGTACCCCCATGGATTGAAAACCTCCAAGTGGAGAATTTTGAGAAATTCCAAGAGGCTATGAACCACGTGAGGCCATGTTATCCTCCGGTGTCATCATTGCCATGGCTAACTGCTGGGAAATCCCCCAACTCAATGGAGGTTTGATGTTCGATTGCCATGTTTGACTACTGGAGGGTAAACATATCACCCAATGATCATATGTGTTTATCCCAATAGATGTAGTATTGACATGCATTGACCACTTACTAATTGGATAATTGGGAAGCAACCCCGAAAAAAAAGAGAACCTCCAGAAGCCCACCGGGATCCAGCTATAGTCCATCCAATTCGGGCTTTGGTCTGATTCGGTACCCCACAATCTGAAGAAAGTCATGGCCAGATTGGGTTTCCGTATAGTTTCCCTTGAATTTCATGGCCACATGGGCTTCAGACACCTATTCAGTGCGGTTCAGTCCACACATTCCCAGCGGCGCCGCGCCTTCAGTCAGGTGCTACTTGGATCTTTGTCGCATCGGTCCTGGCAAATCCGGGAGGCGGCTGAAAATCTGACTGGTGCATTTTACGTAGGGAATGGATGGGTTGCTGGGGGTTGCTGGGATGATTCTTATTAGTTATTGTGGATCATTCCCAAAAATTCCCTACGTTTAGCACCAGTAAGTGAAGTGATGAAGGAATTCTTGCTCCATTGGTCCCATTTTCGTTCGCATTTTTCAGGCTGGGATTCAGGGCCTGATCAATATCCCTAGCACTCGGAAGGTGAAACGGTTCCTCGGCTTATCCCTTTTTGAGAGGGGATCCATGGGGAATCCAATGATTTTATGACCAAGAATGGCTGCAAAAGAATTGCCCAAGTCACCCATCTTGACCTGGCTGGTGGTTAAAAACACGTTGATTCTTCATGTCCCCAAAAGAAATGAATGCTTTCGACAGTTTTTTTTCCAGTTGCCAGGTGTGATTACCAAAAAAGTACCTCAATTTCATATCTCAATCATCTCATATGTCCATTTTCTTGACATGTTCTTGGTGTCCCAACCAATTACATCAACTTTGCCGAAGAAAAACCGGCCTTTTTCCCAGGCCCTGACATCCCATTTGTTGGTCGACTGAGGTTGATCCAAAAGCTGAAGTCCAGGAATAAAAAGCCCATGGATGACGGGGAGGCTGGCTGCTCCTTGTCTGTTCACTGGATATCACTGGATTGAGATAGCCCCAAATCTCGGACATTGGCCCTATTTTTTTGTCTAACATAGCTGTGGAAGTGGATGAAAATGGCCCAGGAAGATGATGTTGGATGATTTACCTATTCAAAATGGGGATAGAACGGTAAACTAACTGATAAATGGTTCGTTGAATGGCCTAGGCTTGTTGTTTTTGCTAAGAAACAGACTGCTCGGCTGTGATCAAGCCATATTGGGCAAAGGGAATCCCTGGTGCCCTCTGTTTTCACTTGCAACGTTACCTCCAGATCACTGACTGGTGGAGTAGCATTATGGTCATTTAGTACGAGATTGTCACTGTTTGGGGATCATGACTGGTTGGTGGTTTGGAACATTTTTATTTTCCATTTCATATATGGGATAATCCCAACCCCATTGACTTTCATATTTTTCAGAGGGGTTCAAACCACCAACCAGATGATGATCAGCTGATGTTTGAAAATATCGTTGAAACAAATGTGCCAATTGACATATATTCTTACATCTCACCTCGATCCCCAGTGCCATGACTTTCTGTGGGTCAGAAATTTCAAGACTTTGAGCAAACTGCGAATGCGTGCGATTCTCTGTTTTAAAAGAAGGCAGTTTTGGGGGAACTGCTTCAATGAATCAAAGTCCGGTATATGATCATCATGATCAATGTTTTTTGGTCTTTAATTACGAAAAATGATGATACAACTTCCACAGTAGATAACCGTTTGAACGGTTGTTTGCAAGACTCGACGTTTTCCAAGCAGCCTCAGATAGGCTGGTGGGACGAGAAACCCAGTTAGTCAACAGGTCCCTTTTTGGTTCGCAACCAAAAGATCGTCCAGATTTCCCAGCGATCCAGCTGGGACAGGAGCTGAATCGAAATTTCAGTACTGATATGGCGGCTGTTGAGGCGCTGGGCGGTGTAGCGCCAGCTGGCCACTGGGTCGAGACGGGTGGGTTCAACCTGTTCAGCTGATGATTGGATATTACTTGGGCTCCAAGCTATGAGGGAACTGTGCGGAACTGTGGATAAGCCAGCATGAGCATCCCAAATGATCAAACTCCAAATTTTTCATACCCTGCTTCTTGTGCACTACTTGCAGATGAGGTTATAACTGGGTGTAACAATGGTTATACCATGTTATAACCCCTACAAGATTGGCACATATCCCCAAAAAAAGGCATTGTTAATTACCAACTTCGTTTGTGGAACTGCACACCCTGGAGTAGGCAGCTCATCAAGGCTAGGGGATTCTCCCCAAATAGCTTTCAGCTTGGTGAATGGCACACCTTGGAAATCTATGGTAACGGGAAGCTGGATGACAGAGCAACATCCAAAGCACTGGATGTTGGCAACACATGACAGAGGTTTTTCTGGGATTTCAGGGTGTGAACTGGGGATGTTCTTGACCCATTGGTAGCTTCAACCTGCCAAGAAAAGCGCCAGTTAGAACCTCCATCTGAGGAAAATGACTTCACGTCATTGGCAACGTCAAGTCGTTTGTTCGCCAGATTTCAGGGGTGTTCTTGTTGAGATTCATAGAGCATTTCCCCTTGTTTGAATATAATGCTATGATGATGATGATCATCATCATCATCATCTTCTTCATCATCATCATAGATGATCATCATCATCAATATTAATGCAATATTACGAACAATAACAGATAATGAAAACCATTCTATCTTCAATGATGATAAACATTCCTAACATCAAAGAACTTGACCACAATCCTGTTTTTCGTAGCCGAGGCCACGAGGCCACCTTGGAGCTGTTCCTCCTCCTCTTGCAGCGTCAGGGCGAGTTCCGACAGGTGGACAAGAAGCTGCGGCGCCTCGGTAACGGGAAGCTGGGTATCTGACATGACATGATGACAACTAGGGTAACTGCCTGGTAACTATGGATGTTTTATGGTACTTGGAACATCTTAGAACTATAGTTGATGGGATTTATTTATGTCATTATAGTTCATTTTTTTTGATGATAGCTAAGTTGAGGCCCCCAAATGATAGCACATAACTTGGTTAACGTTTGGTTTTTTGGGGGATACAATTATATATTTGTTTGACAGGCTTGTAAAGCAACTCAGAACTGGGGGACCTCACCTTGATGTGGGATTTCATCTGCATTTCGCGGATTACCAACATATGTTGTTTCTGCGGATCCGACAATTTGTTCATGTAGAGAAAAACTGTGTTTGTTGACACACTCTGGTTGGTGGTTTGGAACATTTTTTATTTTCCATAATATGTGGGATAATCCCAACCCCATTGACTTTCATATTTTTCAGAGGGGTTGAAACCACCAACCAGCACTTGTTCTTGGGCTCTTTTGGACTTCATGTGACAGTGAGACGAGTAGCTTGGATAGTTTATGCATCAACATGGCTTGGATGCTTCGTGTGTTCCCCTGTCTTCCAGTTGATGACCATATTCTTCGGCTTGGGTATTCAACTACAAACCAGGGTGGATATTTACTCAAGAATTCTTGACGACTATCACGTATGTTTTTGCTGATGTCCTTCATTCTACTAATTCTACTATATGCTCCAATGTGGTTCATTTATATAACCAATTATTTTCGGTCACTCATCCCACTTTATTGGCTGAAATCACTTTAACCCCTAGGGTGTTTCTTGCTTCTGCCAGAGGTCTGTGACTGTTAGGGGGCATGTATAGTTTTCTTGGGGCCCACTTACTAGCCTGATCATTTGTAGTGCGATGAGAAAAAGAAACTCTCCGTTATTCACTTCGTTGGTTACTTCAGCCAACTATAATCCTTCCCAAGAAGATGATAAGGTGGAAGTTCGTAAATCCACTAGATTAAATCTTTTAAAGCAGAATGGCTATATCCCAGATATTCCCATATTATTGTTGGTTCATGTTGGTTCAAGTGGCTTGACAATATTATCAGATCCCCAAATGGACATTAAATGGTTCTTATTATTATTCTTCCGAAACTATTGTTGATCTATATCCCAATGGAATCCCAAGATGATTCCCCTTATTGTTGACATTCCCAATAGTCCTTATTATGATATCCCAATGGGAATATCCCAAATATTTTTATATTCCAAATATTAATAATATATATATATATATACTACATCCCAAAATATCGTTATATCCCAACTACTATTATATTATTATATCCCTTAAATATTCCCATATTATTGTTGGTTCATGTTATTATTTTCCATAATATATGGGATAATCCTACCCATTGACTTTCATATTTTTCAAGATGGTTATTGCACCACCAACCAGTTATTATATCCCAACTACTATTGTATTATTATATCCCAAATGTTATTATATTACTATATGCCAAATGTTATTATATATTATATCCCTTAAATATTTCCAGTATATAAGAAAAACTATATCCCTATACCATATTCCCAATGGACATCACCATATATATTGGGATCCCCAGAATCTATCATGAAATATAATCCCAAATATCTAAACTACATCCCAAATATCTCATATATTATTCGATCCCCCAGAATTCTTGACATCGCGTGACTCGCGTCGCCGAGGTGTTTAGAGATCCTCCTGAGTTCACTGGGACACTCGGCAGCCGAAGTTTTCCGCGGCCAGGGTTCTTTCGGCCCTAGGCTAGACAAACTATAGAAATCGTGAAATATCTATATGAAATATATAAATATAATTGAAACGTATTGAATATTATAGATATATATATATATATTAATTGACATCTAACTGTACACACATATATATATACATCTAGATATACGATTATATATGAAAAAAGTATGATTATTGAATACATATATATATATATGTGTGTGTGTGTGTATACAAGGGATTTGTCACTATTCATAGTTCATGGACCTGTCAGCCTGGAAAATCAGGGACTGCGGCCTGGATTTCCAGGACATTTCTGCTTCGAGAGCAACTCAAAAGAAGCCAAGATGGCAAGGGGTGCTTTGGCAGAGCCATGGGCTGGAGTCTTGAGTTTCATCTTGCCTGGGGTGGGGTGAATTAGGGGAAAATGATAACCATTGAATTAGGGGTGAATTAGGGGAAAATGATGAACCATTGAATTTGGGGTTTCCAACTTTATGAAAAATCCGAAGGCAAAACAGTGCTTCGAGCACACCTGGAGACATCACAGTGGTTCTGGCACTCTTTGTGGCACAGGTCCCAAAACACTAACAGCGAAAGAAACACAGCCTGAAGCCTTCAATTTCTGTGAAGGATGGATTCATCACCCCGCTGAGGTTTGGTGTTGCGCTTCTACTGCTACATGAGTCACCAAGCTTTGCATTGGTCAAAGAGTGGTCTAAGTCTTAAGTTCTTCATGAGGGAATCTGGTTGGTGGTTTGGAACATGTTTTATTTTTCCATTCACTTGGGAATGTCATCATCCCAACTGACGAACTCCATCATTTTTCTGGGGGGTGGCTCAACCACCAACCAGGAATAAGACTTGGTTATTTGGTTATATTTGGTTACTACCCTCTGGTAAACGTTTACATAGCTATGGAAAATCACCATGCTATCAATGGGTAAATCCACGGAAAAAAATAGGCCATTTTCCATAGCTATGCAACAAATTACCAGAGGGTATACCATCATATATCATATATCCTAATAAATCCCATTAAATCCCATGAAATCCCATGAAAATCCATGGATTTTCCCCATTGATAGTTGTTAGTCATTACCAGAGGGTTAGTCATTCCTCTTAGGATTTTCCTCAGGGGCTCAGCTTCGATCATCTGATGGGACCAGAAGATCCGACACAGCCTGGGCAGGTCACGAATTGCTCTTCCAAAGCGTTCATGAATCTTGGTACAACCGGCCTTGTGGATGCCGATATGCCATGATATGCCGATCTTGGTGCCAACTTGGTGGCTATAACCATGGTATTCATATGGCAACCCACCATGGTTTGTTTCTCCGAAAAGTCGCTGTGAAAAAAATGGCGTTAAAACCGCCACCCACCTTGGGGATGTTGCCGGCGATCTCACTCTGATCACGAGGGCTAACTAAGCTAGAAGAGCTTGGGGGATGACTCACCTTCATGTCAGTTCTGCGGGAATTGGGGGGCAGAAACTTGGAACCAACAACTTCAATCCACAGGATCGGATCCGATCCACTGATCCTCCTTTCGGAAGGCGCCACAGGGGTATCTACAGGCTGCAAACACATTTATATATATGATTGTGATGTGGTTAGATTAGGGTGGGTTGGGTTAGATTACATTCCTAGATAATTAGATATAGATTATTGGATGACATTCCTAGAGATGGGTTTGTGAATGCCATTCGCCGTTCAGAACCCCATGGGATTTCCCGCTTAGTTCGCGCCGAGAACTGGACGCCACGACAACGGCCCGACTGGAAAGCCATCATGGTGCCACTGGCCAAGCAGATGCTGCGCGGGGCGTCGTTATCACCTGAGGCCGACCTGGGAGAAGCTTGCGGCCGACTTGGGACGTGGGTGACCCCTCAACGATCCAATTTTTTGACCCAAAAATTCCAGGTCAGCTGAATCCAATTCTTACTTGTGCTTAGTAGAGAATGAGGGAATGATCCACACTAACTATCAATAATAATCCGATTCCCCCATTCCCATCCATTCCCTACTAAGCACCAGTAAGAATTCAGCTTTCTTTTCAAAGCCGACGTCAGGTGATGAGGGAGTTGCTAAAGGAGATGGTGAGCACCAGCTACTGCAGAGAATCTGGCTTTGTGGGCTACGGCTTCAGGACGGCGTTTTAGAAAGGGGGACGACTAAAAAAAGCCAATGGCTATGGCCGCTTGGAAATGGAACAAAAATCATTGCTTCAATGCTTCAATGCTGAATCATTGGGATTTGAATCGGAGTAATTGTATATTAAGATAATGATTTTTTGCTTAACGAAGTATCAATGATTTCAATATCAGATGTATTTGCTGCTAAGACAAGACCTTCGGCAGTTTGGGGAGATGTTGCAAAGCTGTGGACGACAAAATGAGTTTCTTGCACATCAGAAATATAATATACATATATATACATATATATAATTATATATATACATAATCCCAAATGTCTCATTTTGGGTGGGATATGATATATCACAGCGTGAGTTCCAAGATGCTGATGCATTTCATGCCCAACGCTGGTTGCCAACCCAACACGACTCCTCTGCTCAGTGCTCGCGGACGGTGGGGGGATGATCGGATTCAACAAACCATAACAAACCAGGAGCGCTAGGGGCTGTGAAACAGAGGTGTTTCCAACCAGTACCAAGGGCTTTACCTCCAGAAAAACCATGCTTTGCCGAGCTGATTGGCTCACACAATCGGTTTCTCGGAATTCTAAGCAGAATGATGTATACCCTATGGTAATTCAACGTAGCTACGGGAAATCACCACTTTTTAGAGGTGAATCAGGTAAATCATCATTGTTTCCCATAACTATCTTAAATAACCAGATGGTAAACTGAGTAGCGTCAAGAGCAGGATGGGAAAAATCTCTCCCGTGGTTGATCAATATCATTCAAGATCGCTCTAGACACTAGAGACTAGTAACAAAAAAATCATGATCTAATGCCTGTTGACAACATGACGCTCCATTGTCCTCCCATTGTCATCAACGAAATTGGCACCTCAAGTGGCCAGGATTTATTATGTGAATGAGCACCTGTCACCTACAGCTGTGAGACTGGCATTGAGGGAGTTGATTGTCGCTTCCAGCAACGATGTGGCAGAGGCATATGCCAAGGGAGGTAGTGCCTCCCTTGATGCAGATACTGCATGAGACTCCAATGCTGTCTATATATTATGACACATTGTATGTATGTTTATGTATATGCGTGTGAAAAAATTAACAAATACAGGCGCGCATCCAAAACATCTGCATATGCACATCCCACTGATGTGGCAGCAGCTACTCTCGTGGCTAGACCCTAGACGAGATCGCCCCCAAGCCCAAGTTCTTGGTGAAAGTCATGTTGATACATGTTGGTTAAATCCCATAGCCATAGCTCTTGGATTCCCAGCTGTTCCAGTTAAAGCCGTCATGATTTTGGAACTTTGTAAGGTCCATGTTGTCGCTTCACTGACCAGGTGATGCCTTTGCTGTCACATCCCTACGATGCCATACGGGCCACTGCTGCCTACATCATCGTGCGACGAAATCAAGAGGTGTCAGGGCAGAAACGTTGTGAAACTGCCTTAGAGGTTCTGTTCTATTTAAATGTGTCTGAAAATGGGGTATGCCATTGGCGGAAAAGGGATACCAGGCTTCGGCCAAAGCCAATTGTGACCCATGGCGCTTGCTCAAACCTGTGGGTTTTAAGCCACACAGAAATGGACACACTGGAGGCGTTAGCCAACAAATCACAAATCACTGGGCCCCAGTATGACGACGTGACTAGCTGGCCATCGGGTTTGGGTAATGTATGCCAATGTATGCCAACTAGTGTTGTTGGTGGTTTCAAGTACTTTGTGGTGATTATTGCCCCCCTTTTAAGGTGAGAATCCGCAACGATTCATATACCTATAGGATCAGTGGCTCGGGGCAGGCAACCATGTTTGGATCAAATCGAAGACCCAAACCTGAGATGTTTGCTGCCTGCCTGCTTATCCAACGGTACGAAAAATCTGAGTTCAACCGCTTTCCGGTTTCACTTCCCGGCTCAGATGGTCCATGAAATGGGTGATCACATGTGACCACTGGCCTGGTGGTTTGAACCAGCGAGTGTTGGTTCCGGAAAACCCCATCTTTATGAGTGAGTCCATTGGCTACACCCTATGGGTATGTCAACTGTCTATTGGGTACCCAAAATTCCATAGATGTTTGATCGTCATGGTCGTGAAATGGAGTATCTGCCCATCCTAATCCCATCCAATGTTCAACACCCAGGAACCATGGCTTTTTTTGTGGATTTACACATCAAATCGGGCCAATATCGGGACCATCTGATGACGATTGATGACCTGGGCATCCCTGGGCCCTTCAGGGACTGGAAGATGTGCTAAGTGGCCTGCGTGGTCATGCATGTCAGGACGCAACGGAACCATGTTCGAGGGGTTCACCGGCTTCACCGGCTTAACACCTGGCATCGGAACCATTCTGCCAGACAACTCACCCCAGTTCAAGGTTTATGGCCTCATTTAATGATGCCAGATTTCTGGTAACTTTGAGATTTTTGGGATTCAAACTCAAAAACCATCCATGTGTACATTTTTTCCGGGGAATGCTGATCAATTCCCAGTTTGTTCCCATGATATTCCCATTGCGCTGACGGATGCTGAAGCCACAAAAAAAGTGGGTGATCGCAGCTTGAAGGAGATCTTGGAAGCCATGGCCGACGCCTTTGACACCATGCGTTTCGATGACGACAGCGACAACCTCGCGCCTGGTGAGAACGTCGCTGGGATGCCACTGGATGTCATCCTTGTTGTTGATAAAACAGGCTCCACAAGCCACAAAAAAAGATGCATTGATGACCCAGATAAATATCATATCATGGATAAAGGTTCTAAGTTCTATTATATCATATCATATCATATCATATCAATGCATTGATGACCTAGATATCATACAGTGTTGTCTACCTCAGTCGCGCGAATATATCTGGATTCCAAGGGATACAACGATGAGATACAAGCTGCGCTAAAGCTTGGCATGCCGGGACACTGGGATCAACGATGATAGGAAGATCAAGATCCATTTAGAATCATTGAGTCATAGAGTATCGTTGCATGAAAGGGAGGACAAGTGGGAAAAATATGGGTTCAAATCTCCATTTGCTTCAAGGATTTCCCACCCGCGTGCCGCGTGCCGATCTCCATAGGTCGTCACTGCCTTGCAACACTTCGCCGGGGACAGCGACGGTGAGTTTTGGCTCCGCCGCAGTGCCTTCAAGGCGCTGTGCGCGGCACAGATGGCCCCCAAGCAGATGATGAAAGCCTGGATTGCTGGCAATGCCATGGAGCCATGGAAATTGATGGATTTTTTCTGGCTTGGTGGGTGGGGTTGAAAATTTTGACAAAAATCAGAAGTTGATGTTTTATGATGTTTTTGTTGATATTGGAAAACTGAAAGCTATGGCAGCTATGAGTTTTTGCTGGGTGGTAGAATGATGGAAGGAAAGGAATAAATTTTCGTGAAAGGAACAACTGACCTACCTCATTTCTGACCTCAAGTGCATGAGGAAGGCGGACCACAATTGTGACAAGAAAAAACCATCCAGTTGTGCAACAGATAATTTGACTACATGGAATGGAATCTTGTGCCTCGAGTGCCAAAAAAGGAATGATTTGGACGTCGCTCGTTTGTTGTTCTTGGAATCTGCAAGCACGATATGGAATCATGTGATATCATGTGAATCGTTGGTCCAGATATGGGTCAAATGATGGGAGTCCCTAAGATGGATTGAATGGATGATATGGCTGCAATCTGAACATGGCCGTGGGTCCATGGAGGTACACTCAAAGAACTTGACCGTTCAGTCTGTGGTACAGGGTGTTGATGTGACCTACAAATATATCGAAGGACATGAGATAAAACCATGGCTTTCTCTACTGACGCGCCCCAGTATTTTTTTCTACGGCTATTGCTTCTTTGGAGATCGTAGTGAGTTTTTACTCCATCTCCGGCCATATTTTGCGGAGTGTCAACCAGCATATGTTGGTTGACAGCCACAGTGTGAGTGAAAATTGGTACTTGCAGCTCCACAAGCCCCAGACAGGGTGATCTCCCGAAATGTCCCCAGGAAGCTGAAGCTGCCTTGACGGCCATTGATGCAGAAACCGGGCAGGAATTCTTGTGTCGCTTAGCGGAACGACTGGGGTGACTGGAGTGACTGGGGATCATTTGAGTGGTGACTGATGCTCTAAATAAGTGGGAAAAGGGTGAGTCATGAGCTGTTGATGGGTTGAAACCATTCAGAACAGCCAAAATTTTCTGGGGACCTATATAATGGGGTTCAGATGTGGCAATCCAGAGCCAGGGAGCCACAGATGTTTGTCACTTTTGATACCGGATTTCAATCCAATAATCCATAGCCTGCCATAGCCATACGGTATAATTCGGTATAATGTTGAATGTTTCAGAGATGTTCAGTCTCGAGATATCAGTCTTCTGCATTCCGTCGAAGCCTGGGCGTCACTTGAGTAGCTAAGCCAACCCGGTTTTGTGTCTGTTAGCCTCGTTAGATCTGCTGCCCAGTTCAGGTACCTTTCTGGAAACAGAAACATCAAATGGCCACTGTTTTCGAATTCAACCTTTGCCCAGCGAATGGGAAAAGCCTTGAGAGATGTTCAGTGGGGTGCTTCCCGATGAGGATTGAAACCAGCCCTTAATCTGAACCAGTACATGGGTTGGTCTTGTTACGAGTCCTTCATTTGGCTGGATGTCAGTTGTTTCAGTTCTACCATGCGGGACCAAACCAAGGTTGAAAAAAAAGATTAAAAAGAAGAACAAACCCTGTGTGGGTTCTGGCCATCAAATCACTGGGAAAACAGGGCACAAGTGTGATACATCATTACAAATCAGGTGATTTTGGGTATAGACACTATAAATCACAATGATCATATGACACAGTATGCATCAACATGCAATAATAGCATATAATAGCCATTGTATCCCATTGTTCCCTGGGACACGAAGCCTTGTTTCCCCCCAAGGCCAAGCATTGGAACATTGGGATGCGGAAATTCGTCGCCTTTCGCTGGTGAAGTTGTCAGTCTTCCACCAGTTGCACCAGTCGCCTGGCAGAGGTGTTGCCAAAAATGATGACATTTTGGGGGCTGGAATCTGTATCTGGTGGGTGCTTTGGAACCATGGAATTTTATGATTTCCCATATATTGGGAATGTCATCATCCCAACTGACTTTCATATTTTTCAGAGGGGTTGAAACCACCAACCAGGTATGTTTCCGAGTTCTTGTGTGGAAATGATCACTTGAAATGGTGAAATTTCGTGTTTGTGCCACATCAAAAAACCATCTCGAAGCTTGGTCGGATGTCTTGATGGAGCTGGAAGTTGCGGGTGATCCTGCCGCAGTGACCATTTGACATCTTCTAGCGGTTGTCAGATGCCGCCGGAACGGCAGGTTGTCGTTCGAAAAACTGTGACTATTTGGCTCAGGTGCGTCCACTGTTTGGCCATTGATAGCGACAGAAAACAAGATCGGAAAACCAACTACCTCCAGCTGGTGCCGCCAAACGCCCGACTGAATGGAGGTGCCATGAAATTGATGGCTTCAATTGGGTACAGTTTACTACAACTTATTCCAGAAAAGATCTCCAAGGCGCTTTGAATCTTTTTTTGGCCACCGAGATCTTGCAAACTTTGTTGGGGTTTCAAAGGTCTGCGGTTTTCCATACTCATGTTGGGAGGACATGGTCCTTCACTGAGATTCACGACCCAATACGTTTCAGGGGCGGCAAACCACCAACAAAGGTGAATCGTCCTACCAGATCTGCCAAAATCTCGGGTTACCAAATATCAAATGGTTGTTGACTCTTAAACCCACATTTGTTTTTTTTTGCCATTCGTTCCAAGTGCCATCAGCCATGCCATGCCCAAGACCCCGCGACCCCGCCGCTGCCAAGTGTTCCACGCTGGCAGGTGACACTACGGTCAAAGCTATTGAGAAGTTGCTGGAGAATCCGGATGAGAAGCGTGAGGTGCATGTTGGAAATTATGGTGAGATTATGTCGTCATCGTGGAGTAGATAAAATGGCTATTTATGTGTGTAAACATCCATATTCTACCTACTTCAGGACGATATTATATGGATGAGTTATGGTTGATGATTGTTTGTTTTTTTCTGACCTTTACTTATGATTGATTATTGTGCATACTTGACTTGATGATGTTGATGTTGGTGTTGGTGTTCATGATCGCGATCGCGATCACGATCATGATGATGGTGATGGTGATGATGATGATGGTGATGATTATGGTGATGATTGATACTGATGATGATGATGATGATGATGATGATGATGATGATGGGAATGTTGGGAATGTTGGTTTCGCTGCAATATAGTTATGATATGTTATCATATGTTATGATATGTTTTGATGAATAATTTGGCATGAATATAACAGGGCGGTAGAGCGAACAACATGATACTTGTGTTTGTCTCAACATGCTGTTCCCCCTTTTCATGCCATTTGCAGTTTCTGAACCATGGGATTGAATGGTGTTCTGCATTTTGAGACATCCATTGGAAGCCGAACAAAAGTGGGAAAATGGTCGCAGCTGATCAGGGATTGGCAAATAGCATGATATGATATAATATGTATGTAATTATATACATATAGTCACATGAGAGAATTTTCAACAAAGAGAAGGAGGGCGGAAGGAAGCTGGAAGATGGAGACCAACAAGGAGAAATCCAGATGGGGGTAGGTCTATGCCCCATTCCATATTTTTTGGGGGGATCAACATCAATCTCATTCGATTGGGATTTCTGAGGTTTTCACAAAAAGGGATGGGATTTCTGGGGTTCCCATGGCAGGTGTTGATGAGCTGCATGGGTATCCTGGCGGGTTTGGCGCGTGCATTGCATCAAAGAGCTATCGAGGTGGAGATGTCGGGGGCTGCGACCTGGGCGGGAGGCCATGGATTGCCATGGCATGCCATGGATGAAAATGGAGGAATCAACGATGTTCTGTTGCAGGGTACATAAGATGTGCCATGAAATCTAGGTGGAGAAGCATGGAGATTTGTGGTTTCTGATGGTTTCTGATGGTTTCTGCAGTCGTAGGGGGATCCGGTTCTATCATCCAAGATCCAAATGAGTGCATTCCATCTGAGAGTTGACAGGCGAAGATGCTTTCACAAGGAAATGAGCCGCTGTATTTTGGTGGGTTTTTGACAACCCCAAAGAGCATATTGTTGGTTCCCAGGTGGCTCTAGCAGTTTGGACAATTTTGCAGGCTCGGTTTCAGCGGTTGGGTCCAGTCTCAGTCATCAAATAGAGGCATGTAGTACCCCAAAATCATTCATGATAAGTTTTTTTTCATCCCAGCCAAAGTTGCACAAAATCACATGTATCTCAAGCCAAAATGGCGCAACTTTGTTGAGGCGTAAAAAAATCGACTCGCCGTGACCAACTGGGACCCCAGGTGCTTCACCAACTGACGGAAGCCAAACGCAGATATCCGCAGTCAATGGCTGTTGCCATCCTGTACGACTTGAAGGTGGGAACCTGGACGCGAAAGCCAGTTTCGTAGTTTCGAGGGGTTGGAGAAAGTAAACGGTCTAAAGGTGATGTAGTTTGTATTGTTTGGTTAGATGGTTAGATTATATATCATATTATTGATCTAAAGATATCTAAAGTATGTTTGGTTAGTGATCCAAATGATTACCATATTGTTTGGTTAGATCATCATATGTAACATGATCTAACCACTTAGAACCGATTGCAAAAAAGTAATGTTTGATGATCGGGTTCAACCACCCCTACTAGCAATGATCACATGTGAAAAAAAAAATAAACTAAGTTCATCAGCAAAGTCTGAAATGATGTACGAAATGTGGGATTGCGAAGACCAAATGCTGGAGTATATCCTGGGATAATATATATACATATATATATATATGTAGATTTTGTTTATTGACATGTGTGTGTGTATACACATGTCATATTATATGCCAGAGCTTTGTGATTTCAAACGTCTTGAAATTCTCCGTTGGGATATGGCACAGAGGTAGCAGTTGTACAGACCATCCACCTTTGAGACAGGAATTCCTGCGCGTGCCCTCCAACTGAAATATAAGTTTGCCTCAATGAGGATGCCCCGTTGATGGCAATTCTGATGGCAATTTTTCATCGGGAAATCAATGGGAAATCAATGGTCCAATTTGGTACCTTATGAGGCACTCGAAAATGGTTGAAGTCTTCTTAGTTCCGTGAAAACTGCATGGTTTCTACATGGCACGCGCCGACTGGTAAGCAGGAACCCTACCGGAAGCGGCTCCCACCCAAGTACCTTGTCAGCACAGGGCAAAGTGCTGATTTTAGGGGGGAAGCGGCCTCCCATTATATCCCAATTCGTTTTCCCACTCTCAGAGAAGTGATGTTGTCTATGTCTACATGTTGGAGAGCAGCTACCAGTTTTAATCCCAAACTTCATGGAGCAGCTAGTGTTTATATGTGTTTATACAACCGTGTGTTCCCAACTGTAAATGCATGGGCTCCTAAGCTCTGGCTCCGTTACCTCCAATTTTTATTGTTGGAATCATCCTTGTCTTGGTGATGCCACTCATCACTGATGAGGTGTTATGAACTTTGCGTTTGACATCATTGAAATAGACCCCGGTGAACATCAGTCAACATCATAATTGCCCTCTCCGAAATTCAGATACAGTAGATATGGAAAACCCATGCTTGGAGTCTCACTTGTTGGGGAAAATACTCGACGAATTTAGCTCTTAATGTTGTTAGTATATGATATGTGGTCATCCTTTGACCACCTATAACTGGTAACATCTGGTAACCATTGTAAACTGTGGCAAATCATCCTATCACCTTTAATAAGCATCAATTATTATAACCAGAAGACCAATGATGAAGACCAAGAACTCTTTGATCATTTCAGACTGGTGGTTTTAAGGTTAAGTTTGGAATGATTGATAGTATGTGTGAATTGAGATGATTCTGTATACAGTACATAATAGCGTCTCAATCTTGGTATGATTGAATGAATATAGTTGACTATGAATAACTATTAATGTGAGATTAACATGTGGGATGGTTCATCAATAGTTGTCTTGGTACATCTTAATAGTTAATCTAGTATCCCACTATTGACAATGATAATTTCACTTGTTATATCTTAATCATCCTCATATTCCCACATATCTCAATCCATTATCCTTGTTAATATTGGGATGCTTGTCTGATAATATGCCCCCAAAAAAAATATATATATATATACATATGTTTTATTGTATCATTTTTTATCGTCATATGATCTCCATATCCCCATTGCCCTTTTGGGGGTAGACCTACCGGTAGCTTGCTGTGGCTGTGGGAAAATCCCCCAGCCGGGGATGATTTTCCCGGCGATGAGAAACCTCCGCTTTGAGTTCCGCTGGTTTCCGCGCGGCCCGCCACATTTGATGGATGACACCAGAGGGGAAATCTGGTTGGTGGTTTGGAACATGAATTTTATTTTCCCCAATAGTTGGGATGATGATCCAATCTGACGAACTCATATTTTTCAGGGGGTTGAAACCACCAACTATTGGTAATTTATTTGTATCCCATGATTGTCCTGATATCCTGTTATCGTCCCATTCATACCCCATTTTCCATGGCTACGTTAAATAACCAGAGGGTATATATATATTATGCACGTGATCTCGTTGGGGAAGGGTTGCAAAAAAAAAACACAGTTTGGAAGATGATTTATCCCAGTATGAACGCATTATAAACCCATTATTTATAGTGGTTCATAGGAATCCCAATAGTCACCAACTGGTGCAGGATGGCTTCTCCATCCACAGTATCCCAATATGATCCCCATATTCGTAAGATACCCCAATTACCCCATTTATAGTCCAATTTATAATCCTATCTTGAAAAAAACATTACACCACATATGCAATTCAATCCATTAAAAAAAAAACACATTACACCATGATCTTCTTGATGGTCATCATCCTCTAGTAAAATTAGGATCTTCTAATGTAGGATCCCATTAGATATCCTATTATATGATGATCCCTATCTTGCTGGGAAAATCTGATGCCCGGAGCCGAGGCAATGGAGATCCTCTGGGTTGAAAGCCTTGGAGGACCGGAGCCATCGATGGGCCGATCCCGGCTTCTATGACAGAAACGAAGGGATAGATTGGTAGACACAAAATGCTGCAAAATGATGAAGAAAGTCAACAAAATGGTGAAAAAAACGTGTTTTAACTCATCGAAAATCATGATAAAACCGGGTTTGTTGGGGAACAAGATTTTCGGACACACACAAATAGAAGCAAGAAGCAATCCTGGTTTGATTGCCTAATATTTTGTTTTTGAGTCATGGGTGACCTAAAAATAATCCATGTGATCTGTGTTTTTTTTAATGATGAAACCAATGGTCAAGAAGGGAGCCAAGATTTTAAGAAACAGCCATTTAATCGGATGGCTTAAGGGCGCCCTTGAAAAGGTTTGCCCTCTCACACGTGTGCCCGGCGTTTTCCATACCTCCTTGGAAGGATGTGTCCTCGCCGGGCAGCGTCCTTCTTTATATTTCTTTATTTTAATCAAGTTGCATCTGCAATTGTTTGTCTAAGACAAACCATTCTACAGGATGTCTTCATATTCCTCGTGTGAAAGGTGTGGATTTAGGATACGGGTCATCTTTTTTGGGCGTGGATCGGAGATCAAAGAGGATTGGTGACTGAAAGCCCTTCCCAAAACATACGGATCTTGGTCCTTCGTTGATTCTTGTGGTATACCATTGGCTGATGGAGCCATCCAAAGCACTGCATGGCTTGACAGGGTCATTGGATAACTTCCCTGTGATCATATAGATATGGTTTAAAGCATCTTAAAACATCGTAAAACATTTAAAACCAAGACCGAGGAATTTGATGACATTTCATCGTAACATGTAGTAACATCATGTTGGATGGTTTTGTTTCAGTTGATCAAGACGTTTTCAACACGAGTTGTGGCTCCCAGGGGTACCTATAAATGCCCTGGATCCACTGCTTGAGAACGGCTCCAAGGGATCCGTTGTTGCATCCAGCATGGTCGGAGCGACGATTCGAGGAAAACTGGAAGTAGTTTTTGAGGGGTGTCACTAGGTCTGTTTCGGTATTGACCGAAGCTGGAAACTGATGAAATTCAGTGTTTCTCTTTGATGGTTTTAATGGTTTTCACTGTTTCTTCCAATAAAATTAGCAGGTTTTCACTGTTTCTTCTAGTAAAATTAGCATAAAATTAGCTACATTCCTTGCCGAGGTTTTGGAGTTTAGAAGCACCTCCTGCGTTTCTTCATCCCTGACACAATCCTTCGGACATCGGGTCATTCTCTGGATAGCATTCTCGCTGAACACCATGCCACATCCTACAGATGTACCTTACGATCGTGGATCCCGGAACAGTCTGAAATCCTTTGATAGAACAGCGCTTTTGTTTTTTTCGCAGCCCCGATTTTTTCAAGGGTAAAATCACCCAAACAAAACTAACAATCTCAAAAAGAATGGATTTAAGCAGATCACATTTAAAGAGAACTTGAATTAATAACCACATTATAGTTCATATAGTTGAATTGATTTAATGTTTGGGATATTGATTAGTTAATCAGTTAATTTTTTATAAAAAAAAGTCAGTCAGAATATTTATATATTTCAGATAGGATTTTTCCAACACCTCTGGAAATCAGAAATCTGGAGAAAACTCCACAGCTCCCAGGGCTCCAAAGCCCGCGGCCAGGTCGATCTAACCGGCTCTTCTTATGTCAAGCAGTGCCAGGATGTATCGCTTGGTCCACGGCGTTTCGGCAGGATGATGTTTCCGGGGGGGACGCGACACGGGTCGGTGGGAAAGATGGGGATGTGGCAAAAAAAAATCGTTGAAAACCTATATGAATATCTAAGAATCATATGAATATCTAAGAATATCTATATATATATATAATTATATATATATATGATTATTAGATGTGATTAGCAACATCAAGATGTGTTGCTTTCTGTGATTTGAAACATTCAACAATGAGGTTTAAAAATGAGGTTTTGCCCAGCAAAGATTATGCTTTTACACAAGGAAAAATTGAGGTTTTACCCACGAAGAAGTTTTGGAGGGTGATGGTCATGTGTTGATCAGTTTGAATATGAACGGAACCAGTTTTGGGGTACACAATTTTGGTCCAAACAAAGGTCAGATAAAGCATTGAAATCATACTGTAGATCTGAAAAGCATTCAAAGAAGCCAGAAACAACAGGAGGAAATTGAGGGTTTCAAGACCTGTGTTGCAGCGGTTTGCCGCAATGTCTAAAATTGTGAGTCTTTAGAGGTGCCAATTTCTTGTAACCGGAGGAAGGAATCCCGCAGTTGCCTGACAAAACACACAGCACAGCAGTTGTTGCGTCACCTGGCACCCTCTGGCAATCAAACATAGTGGAAAACCGGATTTGAATCAGAAAATCGTGTATGAATCGATAGGGTCCATATGCTCGGTGGTTACCGGTGGTTCTGGTCTCGGATCCGTCACTGGGATGATGGAAGTTGGCCATCACAATTTATTGGTTGCTGATTTATGAGAAAGGTTTTAGTGTGGGTAAAACAATTTCATAAACCATTCCCCAGTCATCACCATTTTGATTAAGGTGGTATAAACTTACACCATTCCCACATGGGTGGCTTATTATGGCCCACATGATTCAGATTTCTCCAAGTGGTGGTTTGACAGCCCTAGGTGACGACCTTTGTCCCCGACTACTTGCATAAGGAACAAGGTCCGTCCCAAAGGGATGGGAGAAGAGATTCCTTATGGGGGGTTCCCGGGCCCAAGTCACCTGGTTACAATACTATAGTTTGGTGATTTGGGTAACCCCCCCATAAGATCCATAAGGAATGGGATAAGCAAACTTTGTAACATTCCCCAATAAGTCACTTATGTAGATCCCTATAGTTTGGTTATCCCATGACTTGGATGATTTGGGGGTACCGGGCCACAGATGTTCTGGGAAAAGCAGTGGATTGGGTCACCTTGATTTTGACACAGCCAACCAAAGTTTACCCACAACATACAAGATCCAGTAGCCTCTGGTAAACTAACATAACTATGGAAAATTACTATTGTCAATGGGAAAATCCACTATTTCTATGGTCATTTTCAATAGCTATGTTAAATTGCCAGAGGGTAATTTCGATATTCACCAAACATTCCTCAACCATCACCATATATCACAATCCTAGCATTCCACCGCTCACCTGCCTGTGTAAACCTTGGGTACTAAACTACTCAGATCACCTTTGACGAAGCATCAATCACTGCTGAAAACCCCATGGGTAAATCCTGGTCAAATCCTATTGGTTGCTGGTGAATTCCCAGTCTTCCAGCCAAAAAAAATCCGAAATCCGCACGATGCCCCATCTCTGCGCCAGCTGAAAAATGTTCGACGCCGGAGAATCGGGATTTCTCCAGGTCTGTCGGTGGAATCTGCCACGTTGTTGGTGTCCTTCTTCGGCGCCAGCTGTCTTCTCTGGGCCTTGCTGGGTGCTGCTTTGGGGCAACGCATCTACCACCGAGCCATGGTAGGGGCAAAGTGTGGGGGATGCATGGCTCACTAACGATTGTTGATTAACTATAAATCAATATAAAATGATATAAATGAATTATTCATGGTCTAATTCATGGTTGATTCGTGTTTAATTTATTTGGGTAAATTATAACGACCTCACTACGACCTCACTGGAAATCATGGTTAGTAAGGGGAATCATCCCCAAATGGCCTTATTTCAGGTTAGTGAATTATTATAATTTGCCCAGATTTATGGATAATTATAATGGTAAATATGGGTAAAGTGCAGAGGTTGTGTTTGTTTTTACAGAAAGGATTTCAAAAGCAAAACATATCTAAACATGGAGCGCAAGGGGGGTCAACATGAAATTGGCTTGTGGGACGATTGGGGTCCCAAATCATTAAACCGTATTTGTTGTGATGGGTCACTCAACTACCAACTAGAAAAAAGGTGGCCGGGAAGACAAATTGGAAGTCCCATGAAAATCTGGAAGCTGCTGGAAGCTGCAGCCTTTTGGAGGTTGAATGCAGACATCCCCTCTGATCTTTCTTTGGATCCTCACCTGCTAGTCTGAGATCATGGGTCCATTCCTTTCAGGCGCGTGTACATTGTTTGGGGACACCGCAAGCCTGATGAGCCAATCCTAGACTCTGCTGGGAATCGCATGACCTGGGCCAAACCTCCCAGTATTTGATAACTGGTTGGTGGTTTGGAACATGTTTTATGACTTTCCATTCAGTTGGGAATGGAATAATCATCCCAACTGACGAACTCACTCCATCATTTTTCAGAGGGGTAGGTCAACCACCAACCATCATATATCATCATATATCATCATATATCATATATCCATATATATATATATATATCCTGATAAATCCCATTAAATCCCATGAAGGTCATGATTTTCCCAATAATGATAGTTGTTAGTCCCCAATAATGAATTCCACTGGGTGAACGGGTTTGGTCAACCTGGATGCCACTGGATGGTCAATGCCCATCCATGTTCATAGGGATTTTAGCACATACCCACTATGTGCGGATTCTGTGTATTTTTGATGGCTATCAACCAGAAAAATAAAACCATTAATTAATCCCATGTAACTTGAACACTGCACATCTAACCACATACCATAAAAAGTTTATGATCTCCCAGATTGCTATTTTTCCTGGATTTCTCCCAAATGTTCTTCCCATGTATCATTACATCTGAGGAAACCCCTGGTAAGTTTGATAGGATCTCATTATATTCCCATTATATATCCCATGACGTTCCCATGGAATCGTCCCATGTCTTGACCCATGATATTCCCATGTTCGTGAAAGTATATGATCTCCCAAGCTATAAATATTCCCATGATATATGGGGATGGATCAAAACCTATAGATAGCATATTTTGGATGGATGAACATCCATAAATCCCAGCTACGAATTGTGTTCCCAGTTTCGTGAAAGTTGATGATCTCCCGAAGTCCCAAGTTTTTGTATTTCCCATGATTGGGAAATCCCAAATGATGTGGGAAAAACAATGGCATTTTTACCACCCATGACTGGGAATGGTTGGTTTATACATGTTCGCTGCAACCTGGACGTTTGCCCGGAGTTGATGTCCCGCCTTCCTGATTTTGATCCCTCATGAAGATAAAGTTATATGTTATTACACCATTTAACATATTGGTCATAGGGGGTGGCGATTTTTGATCCCTCATGAAAATAAAGTTGATGCTTTTTCCCCAGTCAAGATATTGTTCTGAAGAGGTGGCAAATTCTCATCCATCATGAAGATAAAGTTGATGTTATTACCCCAGTCAACATTGGTAATAGGGGGTGGCGAATTTTTAATCCCTCATGAAGATAAAATTGATGCTATTATCCCAATCAACGTATTGTTCTGTTATGACACAATCACGAGTCTGGGCGAACGTTAAGGTTGCGGGCTACATGTTTATACCACCTATGGTGAAATTGGGGATTGGTTATGATTGTTTTACCAACCTGGTGGTTTGGAACATGTTCTATTTTTCCATATATTGGGAATGTCATCATCCAAACTGACGAACTCATATTTTTCAGAGGGGTAGGTCAACCACCAAGCAGCAACATGATTCCCATGATTGATCGCCCCAGGAAACAAGGGCCACTTGGCGTATCTCATGGCCAGCTGTACCTCCTTCGCGGTGTGCCCCTTCTTGCTGCTGATCAACTCCACTCCAGACGCCCTGTGCCTGGGCGGCCATTAAATCAACCCCGCATGTATATAGCGGTTTACCTGAAAACTGGATGATATGTTGCATCTCTATACATATATATATATATATATATATATATATCCATACTTATATGTATATACAACTATATATATGTTATACTATATATATATACATACATTGTTATATCATATATATATATATTGTAATATGTCAATAGAAAGCTGCAAAAGTGCTGATCTATCACTCGAAGTTAGCAAATTTGAGCGAAATGGTGGATTGATGGGTACACATGAGAACAATAAATACTGAACAGAAAATGCTAGAAATGAGAAGTTGGGCAAGAAAGCTTAGGATTCTACCAGCAGAAATGGGTGAGATGAAACAACAAACAGAAATGCCATGTTTTTGCATTGGGAATCTGGCAAGAGGATCCCCAGAGTTCCAATTTATGCTATTCCCAACCATGGCAGCTCAAGCAGCAACGAGTTAAGGATAGCCCAGATGGCGGACGATGCACAAGGCATGTGATGATGGAATGATGTGGTGGTTGAAGGGGGAACCTGTGACTGTAGTCCCATCTTTGCCACCAGTTGATCCGTTTCACTGTCATGACTTTCATATACTTTCATGACTTTAATTTATACTTTCATATACTTTCATGATGTTGAATAGATGGCACTTGGGCAAGTAGAATGAGTCAGGTGTCATCAATTGACATCGGGAATGTCTGGAAGTGTCCGGTCGTCAGGTCGCCATTTTGCGTTCTGAAACAGTTGCTAATCATAGGATTTTCGCTGGTTTGCAAGCTGGTTATGCATCCATTTTCGTCCAGCTTGCATGTGAATGATATACCCAACACTTTACTGTTTGGTTGTTTCATCATGTTTCATTCATATAGAGGTTTCTCTTCTTCAAATGGGGGTACCCCTGAATCATCCCATTTTGATAGGATGTTCCACTATACACCATCCGGCTATCGGGGGACCCCCATGTTAGGAAACCCCCATTTGGTGGGATCAAGATCCTTCGAGCGATGTTTGGGGTGACGTTTGCCACTATTGGAACCATCATAAGCAGCAAGTTTTCCGGGGGATTGTGCTCAATGTCTTTTAGCATTAGAAACATTGAACATCATCAAAACCATCTAATTATCTTGGGGGAATCCCACAAATAGATAGCAACGCCCAAAACGATGCAGAAAACTGAAGTGCAACTCTAAAATACTGTAGTGGCAGACTTAAGCTTCCCCAACTTTCTGAGGGTTTGTATCTTGGGGGGTCCAGGAGATGTTTCACCATAGTTATGGAGGGGATATCCGAACTTATGGGGTTAACATGGATATATCTATCAATAAGCCCAGCTCTGCACCTCCAAGTTGGGGATTTTTTTTTGCCCACATCAGTCCCATGAACTTCACCATATAAACCTTGAAAAAACTGTGGTGAATTTTTCTACGAAATCTTTCCAGGTGCACTGCCAAGCCTTTGGGCCTTGTCCTTGGCATTTCTGGGTGGTGCTGCTGCGGTAACAAATCCCAACCTGAAGGGCCTGTTGATGAGCCTTGCCACGAGCGATGGATTTTTCGCCATCTATTTCTCGATCTAACATAAATGATATTAGCAGATGTTATCCATCATGTAGCTACTACCAAGTGATATAGACTAGTGAATATCTGGTTGGTGGTTTGGAACCATGGAATTTTATTTTTCCCCAATAGTTGGGATGATGATCCAATCTGACGAGCATATTTTTCAGGGGGGTAGGTATACCACCAACCAGTATATATCCGTGTATAAATATGTGTGACTGTATGACCAGTTTATGATGATATAATATGATATACATAAATAGATATATACCTCTCACATGCCTGTTCTGGCTGGTGATGTACCTCGCATTGTGGTTGTTGATACCTCCAAATACCTCCATGTTTTGTTTGAATCCTCGCTGTTTGCAAATTAAATACCAATTTTCATGTTGATATCCCAACATCCCAATGGTCCCTCTCTATTGACGTTGCGCTAAGAAAAGGAATGTGAACAGCTCTGCCACGCGGGGGACCGTCTTCGCCCTTGATCCTCGGTGAAGTCAGGTAAAACTAATTGGAAAATCAGAAGAATCAATTTCTACCCAGTTGTATATGGAGGTTTCCATGTGGGCACCCCAATAGCTGGATGGTTTATTTCATGGAAAGTTCTATTAAAATAGATGATAACTGGGGGTACCCCCATGACTTAGGAAAGCTCCATATGGTTCAAAAATCCATGAAACATCATTTACATCATTTACTCGTACAAACCATCTCAGAACGTTATCATGTTTATTGATATGAATGGCAAACGTTGATGTACATTGATGTAGATACGAGAAACTGATGTGTTTCTCAATAGAGATTTATGATGTATATATATACATATATATCATATACACATAAATCTCTATATATTGAGAAAGACATCAGTATCCAAAGACCTGCTCTTTTACACAAACATGCACCATGTCACGCAGCACGTGACAGCGGTTTCTGCATTCCATATGCCAGGTGCTGCCCTGTTGATGGTTGGGTTGCCTCGAGTCTATGGGGATTCATTGGATGAAGACAGCTTGAAAACCCTTCACCGTAAATGTGTGAAACAAACGAACATAAACCTACATTGAATTACATTGATAAACAATCATGGTCAATGAAGTCAATGGTTGAAACTTCATAAGCTTCAAAATCTTTGGTTTCGAGCACCTTCAAGTCACCAATTAACTCACCATGGTATGGGTCTGAATTCGTCGTTTTTGAGGGTTAATATCCCTTTCTTGATGATTAATTCCCAATATCTCCCAATTGTTTATGGTTACCATAAATTACGTGTTGTTTCTCCATGGTTTTACTGTAACCCTGTGAAATCCCAATCTCTTCCCACCCATCTTTTACCATGGTGGTTTTTATGGGGGCATCTTAGGTCACGTTGACGGACGACGTGGGCAAGGGCCTAGGCCCCGAGGTGGTGGCCCTGGTGGTCAGTGCGATGGGACGGCGCTGGGCGCTCTCTGCGGCAATCAGCTGCTGGCAGCGCGCCGAAATAAAGGGAGGGGTCATGGCTTGCGGGGTCAACTTGCCCTGTACATCAACAGTTGGACCCTGAAAATCACCCAGTTTTAGTGGAAAGCAGATAGAATTTTCCAATCCCTATCTGGCAGGGTCGAACTGTGAATTTTCTGGAGGGTGAATGGGGGGATGGAACCCTTTCTCCACCAGTGTTTGGAGTCCTCTTTCCTTTTCGCTGGCACTGCCGGACAAGGGTTTTCTTTTGGCACCCCTCGCATGGGGTGCAGGGTTGTGTGTTTGGCATTTCCTCTTTTGTTTTGCCTCTATTCCTCACAAGCTGCACTTGGGCTGCCGAAGGGGACCGCTTGTGCTTTTGGCGTGAGGCCCATTCATATTAGTTGGCATACTGTATCATACTAGATCAGTTTGTTCGACGATTTTATCGCCAGCAGTGCTAGGTTCTCCATTTTGGGGATGTATGTAATGAGATAATAATGAGATAGCAATAGTAATGGATATTAATGGGATAATACGTATATATATATATATAATATATATATACATATATATCCTAGATTAACATATCTAGGGATAAATTGGTAAAGCCAATGGCATAAACAACCCAAAACCGCGCCAGCGGTTGTGAGCGTTTTGAAAAAAAAGTGCCGTTTTCGCTGTAGCGAAACTATTGACTCGTTCCACAAAATAGGCTTAAAATTCCCCGGGAATTTGAAGTGCATTTTGGATGATGTCCTATAATTTACAGGGAATTTGCTCTTGAAAACGCATGCGATGTTTTCCTCCTCTCACATCGCCATGCGCTTCTTCAAAGAGCGACCAGTGACCTCCAAAAGGTTTTTTGATTCGGAGTTCATCCAAGGCCATTGCCGCACCCTGATGCTTCGCATCAGTTTTGGGTTCACATGGCTGTTGACTCTGGTCGCAAGACTACATGGTATGGCCGATTTTTTGAAACGTAGCACTCTGATTGTATGAAAAGCAATTCACAACATGAAGCTTAGCGTCGACAGGTTACAAGGTCCTGTTCCTGTTTTACATCTGTATCAACATCTGTTGCGCATCCTACAATTATGATGCCAGCAAGAGGAAACCCAGACGTGACGTAGCATGTGCATGTGACGCAAGTTAACATGAACGTTAACACGCCCCACCCCCCCGACCCAGCAACATATGCGTGCTTTCATAAACGTGCACGACTACTGGCGCGGTTTTCCCCCCGCTCGCATAAACATCTACCATTTGGAGATGGTTTATACCACCTATTTGTGGTGATTTGGGGGACCTAGCCATGGAGTAGTTCGCTGGGAAAATCATCGAACTATTGCTGGGGTATTTTCCAGCGAGGTGGCTGATTACCGGATAGTATGTACACGCTGATATCGAGCGATCTATATTCCATCATATTCCATCATATTCCATCATATGCCATCATATTCCATCTATTTGTCTAGTCTACCTACCTTTCTATCGATCGATCTGTCTATCTCTCTATCTATCTACGCAAGTTTTGTTGACGCCTATGTGGTTGGATGATTTCCTGCATGGATACAGCTAGTGTTTCGGGTAGGATCGATTTGGATGGATGAACAGAATGGCATGGTATGGAGCAAGCCGATAAGAAGGGATAATTGAGCAGCATCGTGTATTGGTGATGCTGCTGGCTGCAAAATCTGTTCAGTTTTGATCTACAATGAATGCGGGTGAAAAAAATACCCAACAATCTACCGATCCAAGTCAAGTCAAAATATATGCTATATATATATATTTATATATTTATCTATCTGCGCTCTTCCCATTGAAAAGTGAGACTTGCAAATGCCATGTTTCCCGAAGAGTAACCCTGAAAATCTGCACCTGCTCGTTGCGGCCACTGTGAGGTTCCTGTGCGCTGTGCTTCTGTACTTCTCTCGTTGGACTTTAGTGCCACTTGGCCGGGATACTGGAGCAGATGAAGTGCCTTGGACGGGGAAGGTTTCCTGAAGTGCTGGTTCGTTGTACACTGCCCACATAGATGTGGAAACCCTGTAAGAATAGGAGATTGGCTGATACATCCCAGCCCCACATGCCCTACAGATGCAAACGTCCCATCGTCAGTCTGGCCTCACCCTGCCCTACTTGTTTCTGCAGCGGTTTGCATCGCCAATTGGCGGTCTTATGCATATGCAAAAATTGGAGGTTTTGTATAGGGTGTACCACATTTGTCAATGGTGGTTGATCTCCCTATCCCTGACATGACCATATTCGTTCAGGGATGGGTTAAAACACATGGTTTTCCGATACAAATGGTTGAATGAAGATCCACTTGCCAGCCATGTTTTGATCTTAAAGAAACGGGGCACGAGTTGATCCATTGCCAACCCACCCCGATCATTTAGGTACCCGTCCAGTTTTGCTGTTTGAATCACCATGTCATCAGATAAATAGGGCATTCCCTAAATGTTTGTTTCCTGCATGGCATTTCCTCATCGCCGCGGTTTTAGGAAAGATGTGCTTCGGGTGGAACGCCTCGAAAAGTTACCAGCAGCCGCTGTTTGAGAGCTTATCAGGGCTTCTTGTAGTAGTTTGGGGCGGAAAATGTTGATATGCCTTTGCCCAGTTTCATGGGGTAGAATAGCAAGGAAGAAAACATATTATAGAAAAGAAACATCCCACTGAAGGTGTCGTGCAATTTGCTGTTGTAGTTCTTTGGGTATAACTATACACAGATAAAGCTGCCATCAAAAAATGGTTTAGCAGCACATTCCCCATATTAGAGGTGTTAATGCAAATGAATACACATGATATGGGTAGATGATAGCGGCTACATGGCCTGGTTGAAGCACACATGGCCTGGGATCCACCAAAAATTGGGATGTGATCATCTGCGAGGTAAGGGCCAAATCCTGGAAAGAAAACGCCAAAAAATGCAGGCAAGTCGCACATTGCCAATTGCGACATGGAGAATGTACTGTACTTCTACACATCTACATTGTATATCTGCATATAAATATGTATAATTATGTACATACGTACGTACGTACGTACGTACATACATACATACGTACATACGTACATACGTACATACGTACATACGTACATACGTACATACGTACATACATACATACCTACATACCTACATACCTACATACGTACATACGTACATACGTACATACGTACATACCTACATACCTACATACCTACATACCTACATACCTACATACCTACATACGTACATACGTACATACGTACATACGTACATACGTACATACGTACATACGTACATACGTACATACGTAC
>Ga0126342_10001744_pt1 | contig 31792 bp, 27 predicted proteins | sample Cyp1metagenome_FD_92528 | JGI IMG/M metagenome (GOLD analysis project Ga0126342, IMG submission 92528) | Coral microbial communities from Lord Howe Island, Old Settlement Bay, Australia - Cyphastrea 1 metagenome | ecosystem: Host-associated > Invertebrates > Cnidaria > Coral ...
ATATTATTACATTTATTATTATTACTATTATTATCATTATTGTTATTTAATATTATGTACATATATATATATATATATTATAAAATGTAAAGATTATATTATATCAAATTATGTTATACTATATCAAATTACGTTATACTATAGTTTATTATAGTATATTATATTATATACATTACAATATATATATATGTTATATTATATATACATTATTATATATAATATTATTACATGTTATATATATATATATATAAATAGTGTACACAGAATCAATCCGAATCATATACTTCTCCATGTTCATATGATATCATATGTTCTTTCTTTAAGGTCCCTAGCGGTTTCGTTTCTGACGTCACCGAGGCACATATTCACGATAGGTGCCACGCGCTTTCACTCGATCTCCCAGGACGCAGTGGTACCTGTGATATCTGCAGGTCACAGGGACACGGGGTCAGTGGTGATCCACATGGTGATGTGCCATAAAAGAACTTTGAAGGACTATAGGTTATCCATTAGATCCATTTGATATCCATTATTTATATATATAGGTATGATTTGAAAACTTTGAAAAGGACTAGTGACCGTGAAAGATCCATTAGATATCATTAGATCAAAACTAAAGCTTTTTTGAATCTATTCTGACATAGTATGATTTTATATGATTTTGTGATTTTATGTTATACAATGTACACAATTGTACAAGTCATAAACGCACAAACCAGGGCTGCAGGGCTTATCTCAGAAAGCTCAACAGCGTTGCAAGCCCAGGTCCCAGGTGTGGCGTTTGTGTCGTGTGTTTGATTGTGGCGCCATTTTGGAATGGACCATTTGAAACCATACATTCTGGGTAAATTACAATAATTCACCAACCTGAATTAAGGCCATTTGGGGATCATGTCCCTTATTAATCATATTTTCAGTGAGGTCGCAGTGAGGTCGTTATAATTTACCAAGATACATTATAGGAACACGTAGATTGTTCCCTGGTGTTTTTTTTGGGGACGCATCATGGAAATTCACACACGAAATTCAAGCGGCGATCGGTTCAACGTTGTGGACTGGAGAGGACTGGAACATGGAATGTACAATATGAAAAAAATATGCATAGACTATATAGATTACATGCATAGAAAAACCCAATGACTCTAGCTTTAATATACACTCATGAGAGTATATATGTATATATGACTATAACGGTGGGTAAACTGAGTCAGACAACTAGTGGATAGGTGGGTCATACCCTTTCTGCTAGGGGACAAGCATACATTAGAATTAATTCATACAGATACCCTCTGGTTATGACTAACATAGCCATGGAAAATCACCATTTTTAAGTTCGGTAAAACCATCTATTTCTATAGGCCATGGCTTCCATGGCTATATTAGTCATAACCAGAGGGGAAGTATTGATAGCTTTGTTAATGCTATAACTATGAATACTTGTGGGAAAAAATCCGATCACATAGCCAAAAGCACTAGCTATCAAATGCTATCGCAGAACCTGCTGCATTGATCCTAACTACTTGATACCAGCAGCCAATTTATACAACTGGGCCCAGGTACAAGTTGTTTTTTTTCAACATCATTAACCATGCTGATAGGTACCTACCATATACATATATATATATATATGGCCTATTTTTCAGGCCTATGTAAGGGAATATCCACACAACATATGGCCTTATATGGTACAGTACCCCCATTTTAGGATCCTGAAATTCCCGTTGATAAACATTGATAACATAACCACATAGCTTTTAGAGCTATGTTCACCAACTTGGCATAACTTAGCTCTCAACCAGAATCTTACAATGTGGCCCCCCCAGTGATGTTTGTTGGTTTATAAACCCCATGAAAACTATAGATTCTTTGCGTATCATAAACCATAGTTATTGGAGTGATTTGCACCAACTTAGATATCATCAATCAGTTATAGATCCCATTAAATCATATTAAATCCGCTTGTTTGTTGGTTAAATCAGCACTTTGTCCATGTTGATCGCAACAGGGACAACAACAACAACGCCACGTTTCTGTCTCCGGCGCACGCGCCGCCAGTGCACGCGGCTTCCAGCTTGTCTCGTCCCGGATCTGTGGTGGGGTCCTGGAGATATACACATATTATACACTGTATATATATATATATATATATATATTGTACAGTATATATATATATATATTGTATAATATATATATACATATGTATATATATATATATATTGTATATATATACAAATATATATATATATATATTTATATATGGGATATATATATATATACTTATACGTATATATATAATATATGGGATATATATATATATTGAGATAACCTATATGTTATAAACTGATATGTTATTTTGGGGATATTGCAGGGGATATACTACCATACCCTCAAAACACCGTTTGACCTTAAGAGGAAACAACTAGTCTTCCAACCCCATTGACCCTACAGATTCAGTCGTGCATTCTTAATTTGGGCTGTAAAAATCGGGAGTGATGTACCGTACGTCAGGAAGTGTTTGTATAAACAAACACATTACAGAAAACTATGATTTTCATGCAATGGAATGCTAACAACCATTAATGTTTTTCATGGATTGTGGTACTGGACGGTCCAACAACAAGAACGAAGGGCTAAGGCGGCTAAGGGCGGCAAATTCGAATCCGTGGAAGAATCCGTTGATCTAATTTAAGGATGATTTCTGGTTGGTGGTTTCAATCCCTCTGAAAAATATGAAAAAACAAGTTGGGATGATGAAATTCCCAATATATGGACAAATAAAAGATGTTCCAAACCACCAAGCAGATATGATTTGATATGATTTCTTTGCGGTCCTAGCAGTACATCAGAATCTACTCAAGATACGCGTTTGCCCAAACATGGATTTGGCACTTGGCCATATAGCATATCCTACAGGTAGGAAACACAAACATCCACAACATTGGGTCCGTGCGCAGTTTTCCCGTGTGGACCCTGAACGCGAACCTGATTACATGATATATATTACATGATTATTACATGATTACATTATTTTTTTCGGGGATTACTAGCGAGCTAAGTAACTAACCATGGTTCATCGAAGTATATCTGGCTGGCGGTTGCAACCCGCCGAACGATATGCAGTCAATGGTGATTATTGTCCCAAATACATTGGAAAATACAAAGAAAAACTGCTTCAAACAACCAACCTGTATTTACTAGTCATTAGTTCATATTAGTTCATATTAGTTCTAGATTCTCCCATTTAGATGTTTACGTCTTCACCTACTCAAACGCTACGCCCCCCGTGCACGGTCCACGTTGGCGCAGTAGTAGACGCGCCCTAAGGTCACTCTGCAAAGAATCCTCAACGGCCACGATACCGATTTATTGGAGGTACCAGGTACCTACAATTCGTGGGGCCCCCTTACGAAATCGCTAAGTTGGTGCGTTTATAACTCCAATAACTATGGCTTATGATACTTATTATAACTTATAACATATTATAAATATAGTTACTGGGGTTTATAAACCAACTTATAATTGGGAGGCCCCACATTGTACCATAAATAAGGTCTATAAGGGATAAGGGAACAGATGGCAATTGATTTGACCTCAGCAAAAAAAAGACAAGCCAATGGTCTTCCAATGACCTACAAAATACTAAGCGTTCCATAATGTTCCATATCTATATGTCCATTGACTGAAGGGCAAAATTGAATTTTATCTGAAGTTCAGATATATCACTGTGTGCAAATGTGGTGTACTAGTATGTGGAATGACACATCCCTTATGCTCCCTGGTGCTGGTATATTATATTCACTACCAAGAATTGCATGTACAGGTAGGTAAAGATACAATGGAGCTGCATGTTTCTACATCAACTTATCCAGTCCCAAACGAGAACCCTCCGGTAATCCAACATGGCGAAAGTGACCTTTTTTTAATAGATGAATCACCTATCCACACTGGTGCTTTTCCAGGACCATGTTAAATTACCAGAGGGTAGGTGTTTCATAGTGTTTCTAGAAATTAGTGGGACCCAAAATCAATTCCTCGTCCCTGTAAGAGAGGGAAACGAACAGGTTCAGGCACCCAAACTGAGGATACACTAATAGACTAGACCTTGATACACAAATTTGCTAATGGAAATGTCTCAAAGGACATTTCATGAGTTGGTTGATAAACCCTATTTACTATAGAGATATAATATATATATCTACCGTGGCCCTAGTTATTCAAGTTTCAAAACAGCTTAGCTATCTACAAAGCCGCACCTTGCTGCGAACGATTGAGGAACCTGGGGCTGTTGCTCGACAAAACTGTCCTGGTTTCACCAGGTTTTCACCATGATGGGAACATTCCAAACGAACAAAAATCAAAGCAAGAAAATAATCCTTCATTTATGTGCTTATATATCTTATATTGTCTTATATTCTATTGTGTTTCTCGTTTTTTTTTGCGGTTGCTGCTACTTCGGCCCGAGACTCATCGGATACCATCCTTTGTGATCTCCTTTGACATACCTGGAGCGATGCTGCAGGATGTCGGGATTTCGACTGACACCGTGCAGATAAAACAGCCCAAAATGGGATGGTTTACTACAGAGTGGACCAACGAATTGTAACGAATCTGTGGCCCCAAATTTCCATGTTGCTAGGAGAATACCCATCGTTGTCACTTTGCTTCCTTGCATCCCAATCTAATTCCATGGTAGACAAGCAAGGAAAATGGACGTCGCGCAGGGCATCTTTTCTGTTGCAGTCTCTGCTGCATTGCGTGGAACTTGTGTCGCTGATTGGGTCTGCAGGGCGATGAGAGCCATGTACGGGATGATCTTGTAATATTCCAGCGATCAATAAAAAACATCGCATGCACAAAAGGATTCATGTTGGTAAATCAATTTCATAAACCATCCCCCGAAAAATCACCATGTTTATAGGTGTCATAAACTTACCATTCCCAGGACTGATGGGTGGTAAACGTTATGGCATTGTTAAAAACCCACATTGGATGAAAGTAGCCATCCAAGGTTCACCTGAAAAAAAAAGAGAAATTCTACGGTGAAACCCCTGAATTCCAAATATCTCCATGGTGGGCCTACGCCCAAAAAAAAACGACCAACAAAGTGACGGGGTCACTATCCTGGATAGGATGGAACTGGCACAGCAACAGGAATCAGTTGGTTAACCTGCATTTGCTCCTATGTTTGATTGATTTTGGGATAGTTTATAAACTATTAATTAAACATCATAAAAGAGCCTATCCGCTAATATCCACAATCTATGAACTGACCAGTTTCCCCATGATAAATTGGCCCATTAGGACTAGACTTGCGGATACAGTCGGGGTGATCTAGTCTAGCTATGACGCTGGCTCATTGGCACACCAAGATCTCTGGCGATAGAGGGTTTTTACTGTGTGTTGGTAGTGTATTATTACGGGAAAATCGTGGAAAAATCATGGGACAATTCTGTGAATATCATGAGAATATGAATGGGAATATAAGGTTTATACCAACTCTAGTACTGGTGAATGTGAAGATGGAATATGAAGGGTAAACCCACTATATAAATATATTGGTTAGTGTAATCCCCATTGGAATCATTGGATTTCTAGTGCCGGGATAACCAACAATGAGAATCTGATGGGAATACTTTGGGATCTGAGGAATATGGAATGGCTGTGTCTGAAAATGGGGTATACCCCAAGAATCATCCGTTTATAATCCGTGGAAAAGTGGGAAACCGATCATAAACCATATTGGATATTGAAGTATCTCATTTTCAGGCAAACACCATAATTACAATGGATATTATGCGATGATGTGACTGTATAGCTTTTTAACTTGTTATGATAATCAATGATAAGACGTGATTTTTGCCAATCATAAAAAGATACAATCGCCTAGTAGCTAGTGCCAATTTAGCCAACGCTATATGGGGGTTTCCTAAAATAGGGGTACCCCCAAATCATCCATTTTAGTAGGATTTTCTATTATAAACCATCCATTTATGGAAATCCCCATACAAATAGTTGTGATTAGCTATGCATGCTTAGCCTTGGGCATCGCAACGTCCGCACAATGAAAAACAATCAGTCCAATGATTCCATCTATCTCGGTGTCCGCTGCTCAAAAAATGGCCAATCTGAAAGATACCTGGCAAAAAATCGATTTTTTTTAGCTGGTGAACGTGGATATTCCCATTGATAGCAATTTAGATTAGTTAATTTAGTTAGGATTAGTTTCTACCCATCCAGTTGGTTGACCTAGCTTATAGGAAATGCTTTGTCTTTGCACCAGGGACCAAGAAACCATTCAGCAGCGCAGCTCTGCAGGGCTCTGCAGCGCCAGCTCGCCCGGCCCGGAAGTCGTAAGTCTCGTCTGCAATTTTGAGCGTCCGCCAGAGGCGCCACAACCGTTCCTAAAGGCTAAGATTCTATGTGTATATATATATATACGTATTTATATATATATACAATATAATAGGTATACGTATAGATATACATCATAACTGGTTGGTGGTATACATAGCCCTCTGAAAAATATGAGTTCGTCAGTTGGGATGATGAAATTCCCAATATATGGAAAGTCGTAAAAAAATCTGTGGTTCCAATTTTTAAGATTCTTCCCAATATATGGAAAGTCATAAAAGCCATGTTCCAGTCACCACCAACCAGGAATTATGTACTGTAGTTCACATCAATTTTTAGTTGCAGCTTAACCAGCGCCCGTGAAATTTCCCCGTGAACTTTTTGTCAGTTCTATCCCCATTTAGGGTTTATGATAACGTCATGGGCCTAATCATTTACAAGTGGTTTTAATGTCCATGGAATGTCATGGAATGTTATGGATATGCAGTCTGAGATCTTCATCCACATTCCTGATATATCCTGATATACTGTACCTATTCCATCCAAATTCCGTAATGGTCAAGAGCGTGGCGGTCGGACTTGCTCGGCTCATTTGCTGAGACTGGGTCGCTGTGCCGGAGGTTTCGGACGATCTCGTCACCACGGGGAATCGCACGTACTTTGGGGAATAATCAGTATATATACACCGTGGGCCCCCCCAAAAAAATCGCTCAGTTGGTCTTTAACTCCAAAAACTATGGTTTATGATACGTATAACATCGTATATAACTATATTTAATGGGGTTTATAAACCAACATTCACATCACTGGGGGGGCCCACATTCACATGCTGCAAACATTGACATTGATGATATACTTCCATACTTCGCTTGCGAATTCTGGCAACCATGACATATATGTATATACTGTATATATATATAGATGTACATTTATATAGGTTGGTGGTTTCAACCCCTCTGAAAAATATTAGTCAGTTGGGATTACTATTCCCATATATATATATGGAAAAAAAAAAACATGTTCCAAACCACCAACCAGGTATGTTATACTGTATATATGGTGAAAAACTCATTCTGTTTCGACAGGTCGTTGATTGCGCTCCACATATCATCTTCGACAGAAAGCGACGTTACGATGTATTGCGCTCCAGCGATGTGGCGTAGCGTCCTTCAACAGAACATTTCTGACCGTCTAACACGGGGGTTATTTCCACAAGGGTTTGCTGGTGAAATGTCAATTTTCTCTTTTTTTTGTGGTTGGTAAATCTCAAGAGATCTCTGATGCTTGATGTGATTTGATGTTTTTGTTCATGATATGTGATGAGAATTGATGTTGACATGTTGGCATGTTGACAGCACCATCTCCACTGAAACCACCAGCCAAGTCCAGTACCGAAGAAAGGCTCCACTTTAAGTGGGCTTTCTGCGGTCCACCATGCATGAGGTTACCAACAGCCGCGATCAGAGCGGCAAGGGTCCCTTGCCGAGAAATCATGTTTATATATGTTTATGGTTCTTGAAGCGTGCTGTATACTATCAACCGCAGATGCATATACCCCATCATACCCCTGGGGTGTTGATGCATTGGTAGATACAATACGTCAATACATTGGTCGTGTATAAGCCAGTATTCTACTAGGAATAACCTTTGTAGCCACAAAACAAAAAGGGCGGAATAGGACTTGTTTGATGTCTATTTCACACCGGTAAACTGTGAGGCTTCGGGTAGACTGTGAGGGTTATGCAAATCTGGGGCACAAAGCAGTTGCAATTCTGCCCGCATACAGATACTGTTACGACTTCCTGCAAGACTGCAATTGGAAATTCTATAATAATATATATATATATATATGTGTGTGTGTGCATCATCTACCATCAGTGAGTCTGGGAAAATGCCTTGAGGAATAGCTGTGGGTAAAGATTCATATCCAAAGATTCTTGGTGATATTCGACATCCGGAATGATTCTGCATTTCTTTAGGCTACACAGCACATGCCTCATTTTCATCCATACAAACCGCTGTGTCACTATCAGCTTCCTAGTTGAAATACCATTTGTTGTTGAATTCTGAATGAATCCATTTCGCGACTTCTGTTCAATGGAAAGGTTCAATGGAAAATCTACAGGAAACCATGGTCTGCCCATGAAATATGAGGCTTTCCAGCAATTTAAATTTCCCTTAAACCAATTCATTGACTATAGTTATATACCCCCCCTATAATGGATTATTCTATATATAATATTATATAAGTCGGGATATTCCATATATGATGTGTAGCTCAAATCCTCTTCTCAATGGGGACCCAAAGGTATTGATTGCGTCAGCCCGACGCAGCATGCGCAGCTGCTGCGCATGCCATTCCAGATCTTCAGAAGCAGCACTGTACCTCAGCGCGACCAGTCGCCTATAAGACTCCAAGACCACTAGTAGTCATTTCTTTATACAGTACAATATATACATACATATATAGTAACATAGTAGCAATGTATACAACATATCACATAATATTCACAATATTCAACATATACGAACGCTAGTTATGTAGAGATATGTAGAGTACTTACTTACGTCTATGTGTATACATATGCAGCATATGCATAAATACACATGCATGATCATGCATTTTATACTGGATCTCAAACAGAAGCATGGGGGAAAACATAGGGATGATCTTCTTATCCGGTGTCATCAAGCAATATAAATGGTGGTTTTTAATGGGAAATCATCGAACATCATTGAGGAATAGCTCATTGCCAGCTTTGATTGCCAAAAGGTGTATAATATATATATATATATATATGTATGTATGTATGTATGTATGTATGTCTATCTATCTATCTATCTATCTATCCATCTATCTATCTATCGATCTATCTATCTATCTATCTATCTCTCTATATATATATATGTATGTATATTTGTGAAAACATATACACATACATGTGTATATATAGATACACAGTGTGCTTTTTCAGGTTGTTTCAGCATCCGGAGAGGTGAACGGCCTCTCCGGACGAGGCCAACGAGGCCAACGAGGCCAACTGCACGGGCCCATGGTTTCGTTTATTATGGTGCATCAACAATAGCTGGATGGTTTATTTATGGGAAAATCCACCATTGTTCATGGGAAAATCCACTATTTCTATGGGAAAATGTTTGACACCACCTATCATCCTATATATGATTTATATATGATGATTTACCCTCTGGTTATGACTAACAGTTCGCCATGGTTTTTCGATGGCCCTAATCGAAATAGATGGTTTACCGAACTTAAAAATGGTGATGTTCCATGGCTATGTTAGTCATAACCAGATGGTATGTCATGGAAAATCCATCTAAAAACTGGATGATGACTGGGTAATTACCCCATTTTAGGACACCTCCAAATATGATACTCGTTTGATTCGTGTCCCTACAATTTCCCAATGATGAACTGTCTGAGACTCGTTGCTGGAACAACCAGACAGTTTTCCCAGGTTGGGGGAAAGCCCCAGGAGATGTTAATCATCAGTCTGCAGCCACCTGAATGCTGGGGAGCCCTCACTACTTCTTCATCATCTTGCAGCCTTAAAATCCGCCCGGAAAATATGCCTTTAGCTGGGACAAAGTCCATGTTGTGTTTGGGTTCAAATGTTTGAGAAGATGTTTCATGTTTTGTGCTAGGTTCAAATCTTGGGACATGGTTCATTTTGTTTTTTAGGTCAACATGGTTAGGAGGAAGAAACTGTTGATCCATCTTTGCACCCATCCATATTCATTGATATATCAATGATGTTGCAATTTCCACATTCTCGCCAAAAAGGGATGGTTACCCTCTGGTAAACTAACATAGCTATTGAAAATGGCTATTTATAGTTGATTTACCCATTAAACATGGTGATTTTCCATAGTTATGTTAGTTCACCAGAGGGTAGTGCTGAATATGACTGGGTGCAGGAAAAAACATCCTGGGAGTTCATGAAGAGCGCCTTTGGAAAGTAACACGGTGAAATTACGGAACCACATGTCTGAAGCTGGCTGGTGGTTGGGCACGCCCTAGTATATGTGTATACCTACAAATAATCAAATTTATGTATATATATATATATGAATAATATATATATATATGTATTGTTGAATCTAAAATTTGTCTCACTGATCATAAAAGATGCAACCTACTCACGGATTGATCTTTTCTTCACGACCAAAGAAACGTCGTCAAAGTCATAGCCGCGTCATGAGCTCTACGTCATTGACCATCCCCAAGAGACTGGGGCCATGGTTGGGACTGGTTTCCCGTTGGCTAGGTGACCCTAATATGGAGGTAATATGGTAGTTACACTAGTTACCTATATAATATATATATGGTTTCCCGTTGGCTTGGTTACACTACTAGTCACTAATATGGGTAGTTACCCCTTCATCACCAGATAGGTAACTTTCTAACCCAAGTAAGTATGGCTTTGCCTGCAACCAGCTGTGCCATTGCACCCCATCATCAGTCAGATGCAAATTTCCCTCTTTTGACAATTCCACATAACATACTGGTTGGATACTATGATATATATATATATATATATATACCCCAGTATTTACCAGCACATAACCCCCTAAAATGTTTGGCAATGTACATATATGTAGTATACAGTATACATCCAATATTAACACATATATATATATACATATATATATGTACATATATCACAATATACAATTACATATACATATATCATATGTATGTGAATGTAGAATGTAGATTGGATTTGTTTTTTGGTGGAATCCACAAGTTTTGGGCTGGGAATCGCACATATCTGCAGGTCGACACACGTCCTGGTGTTTGCGAGCTGCTCTTGGATGGGGTGTGGGTCTTACAACTATATATAATATGGAATATATATATATATATAATATGTATACATATAATCATATATATATAATCATATATATATAATCATATATATAATCATATATATATATATATGTAATCATATGTATATATATATAATATCATGTGTGTATATAAAATATACGTGTATATATTAATATATATGGGGTACTGTACCCCAAACTGGACACTTGCTGTTAAGCGGGCGAAGAATCACAAACAAAATATAAGGTCAATACCTTGCTTGGGCAGTTTCAAGTTCAATTTGAGTGTTCAATAGTGTCCTTTTACAATGTGGGCCCCCCAAACAATAGCTAAGTTGGTGAACATAAATCAATTTCACTATGGTTTATGATGGTTTATGATACGCAAATAACTATAGTTTTCAAAGGGTGAATCTAAACCAACATTCCCATCACTGGGGGGGGCCGCATTGTATCTATCTAGCATTTTTTCAGGTGTCTGAGGTGTTAGGAGCAGCTGTTGAATTGGTTGTTGAGGACATCTACCTGTTATATCCTGTTATCATCTACCTATTCTGGTTGGTGGTTGACCTACCCCTCTGAAAAATATGAGTTCGTCAGTTGGGATGATGACATTCCCAATAAATGGAAAGTCATAAAATTCCATGGTTCCAGTCACCACCAACCAGATACTATGCTTGTTGAATTGGATAGAAACCCTCAATCTACTCTACTACCAAACCCGTGGTTGAAGGACATCTATGCTACACTGCTACAGCTTAGGACATGATATGCATGTCACTCCAAGCTATACAGTACCGGCATACCGGTGTACCCCCCAAGTGTCCATGTGGTGGCCACTCTGGGGGGTGAACCCTCTGTGTTCAGTGGCCATAAATAGTTGGGGTACTGTAAATCACCATGTTTTTTTGAATACACCCAGCTATCACATTGGTAGTATCCAATCAGAACCTACTATATATAATATTATATATATATATAGAATTATATAATTATATACATATATATATATAAATATTCCCACAAAATGGTAAATTATACATATACGTATAATGTAGCACCCCTCCCAAAGAAGTGTTTGTTTCCACGGTTTTAGTCTCTTTTTATTATAGGATTTCATAATGTTAGATGGGAATATGGAATACCAATGAAGATATTCCAGATCATTGCCAATCTTAGATACCTGGCAAAAATCTAATTTTTAGCTGGTGAACGTGGATATTCCATGATATATATGATATTCCCATTTACGGCAAAAGATTGAAGGATTAGTTTCTACCTTACCCATCCAAGGTTGACCTAGAGATATAGCCATTTTTTTGGAAGTTGCAAGATCTCCCCATTTTCCGGCACAGCCCAGTCCATCATCGTGGGGCCCCGCATGGTCAACAGGGTAGGACTGCTGCGAACACCTCAGCTTTTTGTTGCGTTTGTTGCAGTGGAATTTCCCGGAAAAAATGTGCCAGGGTCAAAACCAACTGGTTGGTGGTTTTAACCATCTTGAAAAATATGAGTTCGTCAATGGGAAAGATGACAACCCATATATAATGGAGAAAAAAAAACATGTTCCAAACCACCAACCAGCCAAATGATGATGTTCATGGGACTGTAACCACCAGAAATGCTGACATCTTGGGGTTTGAACAATCAGAGATTGTGCTAACAGTTCTATGGCATTCTAAGATGGTGATTTATATAATGGAAATATAATGCAAACAATGGGAATATCATGGAAAGGTAAGGGATACGTAATGGGTATATGTATATATATAATGTGGCCCCCCCAGTTATTTGTCAAGTTGGTTTTCTCCCCCATTAACTATAGTTATGTGCGTATCATAGACCATAAATTTTGGAGTTATAAACGCACCAACTTCGCCATCGTTTGGGGGCCCCACATTGTGTATATATATATATATATATACACACTAATTGGTGGTTTCAACCCCCTGAAAAATATTAGTCAGATTGGATCATCATCCCAACTATTGGGGAAAATAAACAATGATCCAAACCACCAACTATTATATATGATATGATATGTTTTGCTTTGTCATCCATCCCATGCTGGTACTCCAAGCAGTCAACTCCTATCCCCGTTGACCATCAGCACATTGGTTGACCCTGGGAAATAAGAGGTTTTCCCAGCGACAACCAACCAAACTATATATGAAACACGGGTTTTTGAAAGGTCAGGGTATCAAATACCTCGTTGTTTAAAACCCAGGAACCACAGAATGAATGGATATCACATCTGTGCTTTGTTTATAGTTTAAATGCCGCTGCACTGTTTTGCCGTGCATCGCCGACATTGAAGCAATCCGAGCTACAGTTTAAATGCGATGTACTGGGCCAAACATTCTTGGAGACACAGAAATGTCGGAAAAGAAAATACTTGGATTTGCTTAAGAGGTCCCCAAAAAAAATTCAACATAACATATTCCTTAATTCCTTATATATATATATAGATTCCCCAAACGGTGGATTTTCCATTGGGAAAATGGAAAAGCAAAAACATTTAGAAACATCATAAAATAAACCCAGGATGATATCCCACATGGAATCTGATTCGCAAGTAATCAACAGATTGACATTCCACCGATTGACCAAAATAGGGGGGGACACCTCAATGGAGTGATGCGGTGACAGGAAAACCATGGCCAGGTGAAATCCAGCTGTTCCACAGAAGTTAAGTGAAAGTCAAAGTCGCTCTGAAACTGAAACAACGAAAACCCTCCAAAACTGGTCATAGCTATAGCTGTAGCTATAGCTTTGAAAACTGGTCATATATGTCATACCCTCTGGTAAACTATGGAAAATCACCGTTTTCAATGGGAAAACTCACTATTTCTATGGCCATTGTCAATAGCTATGTCATACGAAACTGAGGATTTTCACTGCCTGGATGACCTTGGATGACCTTTCTCCACATATCGCCCCATCGAGCCCCCGCACCACGAAGGACATGCGTCTCCTTCCTCAACGGCATGGGTGGCATGCCATGTCCCGGCAGACGTGTGATCTCAGGGAGAACCTCTCCGATCTGCCGACTCTGAATCCGTGGGCAGAACCTGGAAAGGCGGGGACCACTGATGTACAGAAGAAGGATAATGCAATAGTATGTGTATATATATATGTAATATATTTATGTATATATATATATATATTATGTATATATATATATGTATATATATATATATGAACATATATATATATACATATATATTTATATATGACTGTAATTAATATTGATGTACTTGTTATGTATGTAAATATATATATATTATTAGAATATACATGTCAACTAAGTACCGATCTTCCTGCGATTCTGGAGAACTAAACTGGGAGCGCTTAGTTTTGTGGAGGTAGCAACATGCGAAACCAGCAGCCAGGGATGATTGAGGAGACAGCAAGAGGAAATTGTGGGAAATTCTACTTCAATCGGCCATGGAGTCAAATACTGTAACCAATGATATATGACTAACCAATAAGAAGTAGGTCATATAATGTCATATATTATATTGACCGGTAACTTACTAAATCTTACTAACCATGTATATTATATATATAATTATATGGTTATGACTAACATCTTAGTAAAATATTCCAAACAATAAGTAGGTCATAACCCGTGATTTTTGTCATTATATATCCAGTCATCACCGTTTACTAACCAACAAACTCCACGGCTACGAAAGAGACTCTGTGATAGAAAAACCGGTCTGGCAGTAGGATACCCTACAAACCATGGATTTGCGCGATAGGAACAACCATTTTTTTTTACATATTACCCTCTGGTTATGACTAACATAGCCATGGAAAATCCCCATTTTTAATAGGTAAACCATCTATTTCTATGGGTCATTTCCCATGGCTATGTTAGTCATAACCAGAGGGTAAACATATTACCTATAGATTCTCCAAGTCGTGGATTTCCCATGGAGCAAATTGGCACAATAATCTTTAGCAAATCCAAAGAAAAATCAGCAAAAAATTATCTGTGGAAAAATCCGTGCGTGTCATCCCACCACATGGGTGGGTTTTCAAAAGAGATAGGTATATTGATAGTGTTGAATAGTATTGACATGTACATATCAAAAAATATCATAATGTGGGTATGTCTGAAAATGGGGTATATTCCCCAATTATAGCCATTTAATAGGGATAATGATCATTAACCATTGGGTGTAGGGGTACACTATTTTCAGACAAACCCATGTAGATCTGTAGATTTAATTTCTGGCAATCAAACGTGGCTGGCTGGAAAACCTCCCATTTACGATGATTTTCCCAGCTCGAAACCTCGACTCTTCGTGCGTTCGGGGGATTTTCCCAGGAAATCACTGTGTTTGATGACACCGGAGGAAACATATTATATATACCCTCTGGTTATGACTAACATAGCCATGGAAAATCACAATTTTAAATGGGTAAATCCACTATAAATGGGCCATTTTCCATGGCTATGTTAAATAACCAGAGGGTATATATATATGTATATATGCATATATATATAGGGACAATTTCCCTATCATGTATCTTGTTCACATCATTGTGTATCAGTATCAACAACATAGTGCATGTGTATATATATATATATTATTCAATAATTATAGAGGGATTATTATACACTATTATTGGTGATGGTGCATTAAAACATAGCAAACTAACAATAGTATTTCATAGTGATGCTACCCATATATGTATAGTAAACCCATCCCCCTAATCTTAAACACCTCCATTGTATGGTCCCAAATATATAAGTGTAAATATCCTACTAAACCACGGTTTCTGGGGGGTGTTGAATATGAATTTTGGTGAAGTGATTCTGGGGGTTGATGAAAACTACCATTGTCAACAGTTGTACACGTACGGTTGACAAGAAACATAGCGTTCTGAACCCCAAAAAACTCTCATGTTATCGATCCCCTTCCCCTTTCATATGGTGAATTTTACCCTCTGGTAATTTAACATAGCTATAGAAAATCACCATGTTCAATGGGAAAATCCACTATAAATGGTCATTTTCAATAGCTATGTTAGTTTACCAGAGGGTAGGTTAAACTCCCACCATTTTTCCTGGTTAAACAATGGTTTTCCCCTGTCAAACAAATCAGCTTTTTAGCTTGCAAATGTCCATTATGCCATAGCAAAGGTTGACCCAAATGGCTATGGGTTGACCCAGCTATTGGATGCTATGGGTCACCCTGGTACCTAGCGAACCCCAAAAAAGTGACGGTGATTTCATAGTTCATCCCACTAAAATTGTCAATAATGCGTGGCAACGACCTGCCAATTCCAATTGGAGGTAGCGCGCCACCCATTCCCTCATCCTCACCAGGGACTGGTAGGTGGTTGGGGTTTATATACACATGAGCAATGAGCAATGAGCAATAATAGGTTTTGAATGGTTTTGACACATCCCCAAATATTCAATATCCACACCCTTGATATTCATAGAATTTTTCACACCTCTGCGTCGCAGGTCGCAATGGAGGAGCCTCCTCCTGTGTGGCGACACAAAAGCGGAGGCACCGTTGACCAAAACAACGGCTGGATTTGGGGAATTTAACCAGGAAAAATGTGGGAGTTTCATGGAAATTTACTACCAGAAATGGGATTGTCATGGGATTTGCATTGGATTTAACCATCAAATATGGAAATTTAATGGGATTTAGAATCAATCAACATGAGGATTTGACACATGAATAGTGGATTTACCAACAATAAATGAATGGGGGTTTAAACATGTTTGGCGGGAATAAGAATGACACACATGTGTATGTATATATACAAATGTATAATATGCAGCATTTTTGTGTGTCTGAAAATAGAGTTATATAATGTTATATGTCTATATATATATAATTATATACTCCAACACTTGCATTTTCATGATGAACATGTTCATGAACACCAATGAACCGTCTCGACTGAGTCGGGATACCCGCTAGGTCGCCTATTTTCGAAAAACCAACCGTTCAACGGGACGGTCCCTTCAGAGTTTGACATAGCCTCTGGTAAACTAACAGTTTGGGAACCAGACAATTACCATAGAAATAGTGGATTTTCCCATGACAAATTGTGATGTTCCATAGTTTTTTTGTATGTTTACCAGAGGGTACCCATAGCGATATTTTTAGCACCAGTGCAACTGAACAAGACAATATGTGGCAATTCAGGGGTTAGTACGGGTAGTAAATGTCCGAAGTGATGTTCAAAATCCCCAAAATGGAACATTTACCAAACCCTGCAATTCTGAACAAAAAAAACTTAACAGAACCATACCGGAGAGAGCCAGTGCTGGACTGCAGGTTTGGCAACCCAAAATGAGCAGATCCAGTATCAAACCAAGGCTTTGATTGGGGAGTATGTCATGTAATCTGGGAAAGGGAGTGTAAGATATTAATATATATATATATTAATATATATATATTAATATATATATATATATTACAAGAAACTTGAGAACTACATTGACTATATGAGTTTGATCTGGTCCTGTTGTAGTATTAGTTGAACCCAAAAAAGCGCTTCAAAAAGGTCAGACATCAACCAGGGCCTGTCCCACTCCTCCGCCCAGAAACTATTCAAAGTCCCAGAGACCTGCACCAAAAACGCAGCCCCCGTTGACGAAATCGCTTAGTGGGAAGCAAGTAGAAAGATTCTATGGTTTCTGGATGTTTCTGGTAGATATATCTATACTGAATGGGCTTTTATAAACCAAGAAACAGAAAACTGGGGTGCACACATGAGCGGTGACAACAAAACCGAACTCCTAGCAGATATCTCTGATTTCGCGATTCCTTCGGATGTTTGTCGCACTAATTCTCCCTGGGAAAAAGAACTTTCCACAGACGCAGCTCAGCTCCAGCCACCTAATTCCAACTTTCCTGAGGTGTTCTGCGCTGCTGGGGAATCCGCTTGATGCTTGGTGATTTCAAACCAAATGGCCATAGCTCAGCTTGAATCAAAGCCAGTGGGGGAAGTGGGGTCATCCCAAGTAGGAAACCACAAAACAAACAGGAGGGTCTAAGCCCAAAAAGCATAGCATAGGGGGCTTTAGGATTTAACACAGAAACATCCCAGACTGGGGGGAAACAAATGAAACAAAACGAAGTCCGTGTACAGGTGAAAAATGGGTCCAAACTGGTTCCTTCACTTGGGTTTTTGATGCTTAATCTAGAGCATGTACGGTTTACCGTACATGATATAACTACAGATGGATTGGTTTCGAATGGTTTCGATATAAACATTTGACATTGACTGTTTTTCCGCTCTACTTTCTACAAATCCCATACTTGCTGATTGAATCTGTTTGATATCCCCATATCATATCTGGCAAATTATCATCATTCACTAAGCTGAAACAAGATGAAATCAGGTTCGTATACCGTATATCTAATATTATCTAATGATCAGTTTCATTCGAAGTTTCACGATCTAAGTCGCTATCCCCATGATATATCATTACATCATATTGTCTGGGAAACTCTTGATGATTGGGATAATTCCCCAATATACTACCCTCTGGTAATTTAACATAGCTATTGAACATGGCACATTTATAGTTGATTTACTTATATATTAAAGATGGTGATGTTCCATAGTTATGTAGCTCGTTGGTGGTTTTAACCCCTCTGAAATATATTAGTCAGTTGGGATGATTATTATTCCCAATACTGTATATGGAAAAATAAAATTCATGTTCCAAGCCACCAACCAGATAATTGTCCTTCTTAAATGGCCATAATTGAGGTATATACCATGATATATACCTCATATCCAGACACAAATAATCTATAAATTCATATTGTCTGGGAAACTCTTGACTTACTGGTGCTTAGCAGAGAATTTTCGGGAATGATCCATAATCACTAGTAATAATCATCCCAGCAACCCCCAGCAACCCATCCATTCCCTACGTTTAGCACCAGTAAGATGATTGGGATAATTCCCCATATATCCCTTACTTCCGACAGACCCACCTGCGAGGACAATGACGCAATGCCTGCGCCGGTGCTGGCCATATTCTTCACCTGTGGCAGCACCCCGGTGGGGAACGTGATGGATCTGTCATTGAAACATGATGATAAAACACTGTAGATAAGCATGTTTTATGATGTTTTATGATGCTTTATAATGTTTTATAATGTTTTGTGATGTTTAATGATGTTTAATGATGTTTTATGCACTGAGAGGGACTGAAACCCAACGATGTGTTACGATGTGTTACGCATGTGTTTCATCATGATCTTGGCACTTTGGGTTGGCTAAAGCCCCATGAAATCCCACAACAAAGTCCCACTAATTACCACCATCCCCCAAAAGATGGTTGTAACGTGTTTCCAGGAGGTTAGATGAACCATCAATACATAAATCAAGGTTTCCCACGGTCCTAAATCTATATGAATTGGATTGAATTGGGGTTGCTATGGTTGCTATAAACCATCAGAATCCGTTTTTTAGAATTCAATTTAGAATCCCCATGAAAGTCCCACTCAACAGTCCCATTAAATCCCCCAAAAGTCCCATTAAATCCCACCATAAGAAAGGTATATAAATTATATAAAGGTCCCATGAAACCATTCGAATCCCATACCGAATCCTCGCCGATTAACCGTCAAAAAATCTATGTCTCCCGGACCCACTGCGGCAAGGTGCCAACCTGCGCCGCTGACCAGCGTGGTACGAGCTGCAAAGGCAAAGGTCAAATCAAAGTCCTCTTGGAATCCAATGTCATCAATACGAAACAAAGGCCAAAACAATCTGATGGATGATTGTGTATCTGTATTTATATATATATATATCAATATATAGTAGCAAGATGTACTACTATTCAACTTGAGGAACACGACAATTAAGCCATCAACAAACATCAAATTTTGTCGCTGGAATGCTGGGACGGACTGGTGTTTTACCAAAAAAACATGGTCTGAAGCCACAAATCATGGACGAATACAGAAGCTATTGAAAATGGCCATAGAAATAGTGGATTTTCCCATTTAACATGGTGGATCTTTCCAGTTCGCTATGTTAAATTACCAGAGGATATATCATATCGTGTTATACAATGTGTAATAGAAATTATGTCATGTTGTATTAGAATTTATTGTGATACAAATGATATGATAATATCATCATTGTCTGGTTGGTGGTATACCAACCCCTCTGAAAAATATGAAAGTCAGTTGGGATTACTATTCACAATATATGGAAAAAAAATGTTCCAAACCACCAACCAGATCATGTTATTCCAATAGTACAAAATAACCGCCAAAGCTGACTTAAGGCCACCAAATTGATGATTCCCCATGTATGGAGCTAGATCGTTGTGAGGGCTGAGCAGGATTGCCACATATTGCCAGGTTCTTATGGCTTCATATCCCGTCACATGGAATGCAGTCAGCCACAAAAAAAAACAATTACCCAAAACTTTAGATGAAATTAGATGGTCTAGATGCAATTGACATTGCCCCCAGCAATAGTTTTTTTCCGATCTTCCCGGCAGCCTCCATTTGGGGAACTCCCGGCCCGGAAATTGGTGGATGACAGCATTTCACGAAACTGCCAGGTGACACCCAATCTCTGGCAAAAGTCGTCGCAGAAGTGACTGCAGTTGCGCCTCACGATCCAAATCTTCAAATCTTCGACGCTGGACCCTCTGGTAATTTAACTATAGCTATGGAAAATCACCATTTTTAATGGGAAAATCCACTATAAATGGCAATTTTCAACAGCTATGTTAGTTTACCAGAGGGTACCCTCTGGTAATTTAACTATAGCTATAGAAAATCCACCCATTTTTAAGTTCGGTAAACCATCTATTTCGATTAGGGCCATGTTCAAGTTCGCAAAGTGTTAGTTTACCAGAGGCTACAGTTGGAACAGAAAACCAACATCACCGCGGGTGGACCGCCAAAGGATTTGGAAATCAGCTCCACTGGTTCACATAAAAATTGATCGACGATGCGCATCTGCCGCTGCTTGGCCAATAAATCCATAACTTGGGCCGCTGCCCCATGAAATCCATGTGAAATCAGAGCTCTTTCTCAAATGGTTGGTATGATTTTTGAGCGATAAAAATGGCTTAACTTATAAACTGGTAATAAAGGCTATTTTTAATGTTAAAAAATTGCCTATAAACTGGTCATCATGTAAAAACATGTAAAACCACTAAAGATCAACACTAGCCACTGGCATCCCCCGCGATGCCCCATTTAAAACGCCCACGACAAGAAGCCGCAGCATGTCATATCCACGACTTGGCCTCGGACGCTGGAGATCTTTGGAACAGAAAATCCACGTGTCGCATCGAAATCGCAGCGTTCGCAGTTCACTGTTTTTGTTTTTTGTTTTTTTTAAGATCTAAAAATCATGTTTAAACTTATAGTATCTTATAAGACTTATACTTACTGGATCAGTTTTGTCGTCCTTGACTTTCAGATGGAATTATATGGAATTGTAGTAAGCAAATGTAAGCAGATTGAAACCCCGGAACTAGGCACTACCGAAACTCTCAAGAAAGGGCAAGGGATAGAAGAATATGTCAAACTGCCATAGAACAAGTGCGAGAGGTATGGCTCAGGATTTTTGAGTTCAAATTTGCATGTTTCTACACCCCCCCGGAAAAAAGTATGGCTTGAGCGATCAGAAATCAGAAAAACATATTCCTTCATGGGGCTGCTCCAATCATCCCATTTTGTCAGGGGCAGGACTCCAGAAGAATATATACAGCCTCTAGCCCTGTCATGTCTAACTCAATGTTTCATCAGCTGCAAGAAAGCCTGATGTCTAGACTGATTTCTTGCAAGTTAGTATAGTACAGTAATGTGGTTAAAACAATCATAACCAATCCCCCAAATAACCATAAATAGGCGCAAAATAAACAATTCCCAGTCATGGGTGGTTTATGGCGTTGTTTTAACCACAGTAGTACAGAGATGGCCGAAAATAACCATCGAGACGGGGCCGGTTGAAAGAAATTGTTACCTGGCAATCCAGCGTGAGTTGAAAAATAACCATTGGTAAATTAACAGTTCGACCCTGGCAGTCATCGGGGTTGGAAGACTAGTTTCCATTGAAAATAGACTATTTTCAGGGTCAACAAGTTTATTTACCAGAGGGTAACCACTGGACATGATGAAAATCAACTCTCGGGTTCATTGGAAATTTAAATTGGTAGCCATTGGTAGCCATTGGTAGCCATTGGTCATCCAAATGCTAATTGAACGGCTGATTTAAATCCATTGGTAATTGGAAATTAATGAGTAAAATATATAGGTAAATCATGTTAAATCCATACACTTGGTTGATTTTCATTCCCACTTGGTAATTCAATTGGTACCATTTCCAATAGGGGGATTCATGTTAACCCTGGATTAATAAACCTCGAACGGCTGTTGAATTGGGAAAGTACCATTTAAAAATCAAATCATGACTATTGGGGGAATACCACCCTAATGAATAAACCATGATTTATTAATCCGGGGTTGACATTATAGATCTTCAACTTTTTTCTTGAAGGTTGGGATACAATGTCTAATAATGATACCTAATTGACTGTTCATTTCAATTACCAATTGAATTCCCACTTGATTACCTATATGGGTACCCTATTTCACCATCTGATCAACTGGGGCTCTCGGACCACTGGTGCTTCATCTGCTCTAAGATGCTCGCCACCTGAGGCGTTTTTTCCCGAGGACACGACGCTATCGATGGATGGATGATTTATCGGGATCTGACGATGAAAACATTGGGATTTCTCGAAAAATCCTGGGCATATCGTGGGGAAAATGATGAATGATGATGAATGTATATCCTCTGGAAAAATTGTTACATCGCTATGGTATCGATGGCCCATTTAGTTCAATGATTGGAAATGATTATTTTCAGCTATGTTGAACTAGCACTACAGGATATGGATTAAAGATTCTGAAGACCCGTGCATGATCTTGTTGAACTGATGTTAATTGAATATGATTAATTTGTGATGTAATCGTTTAATGGATTGGTTTACAGGAAAATTTAGAGGAACCCCCCATATTTCATTATTTCATATCGGAAAAATCATGGGTTCCCATAAATTTTTGCTAAAACCAATCCAGTGAATTGTCGGTCCATGCGGGATTCGGGGATGGTACTGCCACACAGAGTCAATGGTTGAAATCCCTATGACGTCACCCATCGTTTAATGGATTCAATGCCTTTGTGGTTGGTGAAATCGTGTAAAAAATATGTCCAAATCCGATGTTTGCTTAAAATCCCCATCAAAAATCGATGAACATTTTAACACAACTCAGGTTTTTCATGGTAATCACCACGGTTTTCCATGTTTTTCCCCCCCGTTTCGGTCAACGGCCTTGCCCTCGGGCAGCATCACGGCGCCCAGCTTCACCGTCTCCCGGGGCACCAGACCGGCACAGGTGCCGGGCCTGGCTCCCAATTTGTCCCACCGAAATCACCAGGGTTTTGTGGGGATTTGTTGTGTTTTTTTGTGATTTTTCAAGATTTTTGGGATTTTTGTTTGGTGATTTTTCGGGATTTTAAAACATTGTTCGGGATTATTAGGGCCATTGGGGGCATACGCCCTGAAATTTAGGCCTGAAAAATAGGGCAAAAAATATGGTAGATACCTCCAATTCAAATTACGATCATGAAATCACCAGGGAAACAGATGTTGGATAGAAGTAGGGGGGTACAACAAATGTAGGTACTAAGACAGGTTGAGACATAGGTTTAAACTCAGATGTTGTAGGGCCCTACCAAGATAGATGTTTAGACATATAGGTTGAAACTCACATACGTAGATATATGTAACCTAACATTAATTGATTAGCTATGAAAACTGTAGATGGTTTCCCGTCTACCATGAAAACTATGTTTGTTAAAACTATAGATGGCCCATGAGCTGAGCTATGTTGTACTTGGTGGCTCATCCCACAGATCATAAGTATGTGATATCCCTGTTTTTTTCAGTGGAAAAATGTAGGGTTTCCCTACTAATCCATCTCCAACTAGGCTGAACTAACCTGCTAAGTGGGGTGAAATACACAATACATACATATTAATACGTATACCGGGAATGCTAAATGTCCATGTTTAACATCACATCATCCAACTATACACAATCATATATATATATACATATTATATATACATACACAATCATACACAATCATACCAGCAAGTAACGTTTCGATGTATAGATGGCCCATTGAGTCCGATGCTCTGCTATGAAAAGATGGTGAGACAACATAGATCTGGAACATCTCCAGCATGGGAATATCATGGAAATATGATCATATGAGGTCTATACCAACTTACCCTCTGGTTATTTAACATAGCCATGGTATAGATGGCCCATAGAAATAGATGGTTTACCTACGTATTAAAAATTGTGATTTTCCATGGCTATGTTAAATAACCAGATGGTAATACGTCTTATATCTTCTTATATCGGAATATGGAATATGAATGGTAATATGGTAAACATTGGTAAACCCAATATATGGGCACATGTTTCGTGGTTCAAACATGCTTATCAACACACCTCAGCCTCGACTCTTGTTGCTTTAACTGCCAACAAAAACGTTCCAATGGCGCTCCAATGGCCCTGGATTGTCACCTTCAGCAAATGTATTCCATCATTAAGTCAGATTAAGCGTATGGATATCGGCAAAAATATCAAAAATGGTGGATTGGAAAAACTGTTTTTTTTTTCCATTGGCTTCATCAAATCGAAGATTATGAGAAACCAACGGTTGGTATGGTTGATATTGTGATATGCGTAGTATACACCATAAATAGTTCACAAGTCACTTTCCAGATATCAGCGATTTGTGGTTCCTTAGCTGCTCCCCCCAATCGCCGCTGGCCAAACGCCAAGCCGCACACAGCTGAAGACGCCGCTTCCCTCACGACGTCCTCCTCTGAAACTCCACTCTTGACCAAGTACCTGGGATTGAAGCCAGTTTAGCCTTGGTGTTATGGTGATTTGAGGGTGATTTTAGGGTGATTTTAGGGTCAATCCTATGGTTAATGCTATGGTCAATGATATGGTTCATGCTATGGTTAATGATATGGTGATTAATATTTTATTCCAACCTAAATAGACCTAAATATCATTCTTGAGACTGGGGTCATGGCGATTTTACAATGATTTTTCATGGTGATTCAATGGGGTCGTATTTTACCGAAAAACAATTTAAATAAAGGACATGATGAAATATTGGGGCAGTCCTTGGATTCGTTTCAGAGAAAATGTATGGGACACCATGTTTTTTAAATCACGAAGCATGTGAAGGCAAGAGCAGAGTTCAACACGTGAATGGGGATGGAGGCAGCACCAAATGGATCTGCAAAATAAATCTGGGTAAAGTATAAGGTTTCACTAACCTGAATTGTTGGGCCATTTGGGGATGATTTACCTTATTAACCATCTGATTCCAGTGAGGGAGAACAGTGAGGTCGTTGTAATTTACCCAGATAAATGCCAACCTGGTTGGTGGTTTCAACCCCTTTGAAAAATATGAAAGTCAGTTGGGATGATTATTCCCAATATATGGAAAAAAACATGTTCCAAACCATTCAACCATTGTTTGGTTTCTCCAGCATATGATTGGCTTCTCCTTCGACACGTACATCCGAGAAAATTCACCAACGAGGCTGGATATGACTGCATCTCAATCATTCCGATCATTAGAACCTTACCGCATTCTTCACATTTCAGTATAATTCTGTGATACCCATCATCATCATCATCATCATCATCATCACCACCACCTTCATGTTTTTTCGTTTGGTGAACCACTATTTGAGCATCATCACAGAGTAATGCTCAACTCCCAAAGAAGATTCGGCAGTCCCTGGGTGGGGGTACAGGGGGACCCCCCAAATCATGGGCGGGGCTTGATTGGAGGTGCCCGTTTGCGCATACCAGGCCTACGTTTGGCTCAAGTAAGGGCTATACAGGGAACATCCCTAATTATTGTACAAAAGATTATAATATGGTACAGTATCCACTTCAGGGTCCTGCAATTCCCACTGACATGTTACAAGTATGAATCAAAATTGGTGTATCGCAAACCTGAAACCTCTTACCCACACAAGACACACACACACATTAAAAAAAGGGCCAGAATGAGTTCCCATTATTTCAAAGCCATTTGACAGAAAAACATGTGTGTAAGATTGGCAAGAGATGTCGAGAGCTTAAGCAAGAAGATTGAAGAACAGCATTTTTTCTTGCTTCACACTCCCGATCATTCCCAACCTACTATTTGTTTGGTTGACTTGGTTGATTCCTTCCTGCGCTGGCTGAGCGCACCTGCACCCCGCAGTGGAAAATCCCTGTGCCCAGCGGACGTAGCCTGCAGTGGGACGTGCTAGCGTGGGACTTGGGGGATGACTGTGGGGGTTTCCAAAACATTTGGGCTACGCGGCTACCCCAAGCTCGCTGGATGGTTTATTTCATGGAAAATCCCAACCATAAAATGGATGATTTGGGGTACCCCTATTTTAGGAAACCTCCATAACCACCATAAATTTTAGGAAACCTCCAATCTAAAATGGATGATAACTAGGGGTAACCCTATAGATCCTATAGGAAAACCGCATGTGGCATGACCAAACCGACCAAGGGGATGCAGCAAAACCCTCATGACTGGCGGGATGACAATCTCCTGTGGTTTTTTTTCATCCATGTGTTGAGCCATGAGATCTGCCAGGCCAGGCGTGCAATTTTCAATGATCTGTTCCCCATGTATCGAGATGCTGAAACTGGGAAAATCAGAGGTGCTTGGTGCGAGTCAATCTGCACGGTCCGTGCGGCACAGACGTGCCGAAAAAATCTGGACCAACCAAAGGAGGGTCGCAGACTGTGCACAGCCCTTGGACGTCTCCACGAAAAAACGTCATCCGTTCGTATGATCTCGCCAACCAGATGTTCCTTGATTTCGAGAAAAAACAACTGAAGCTGATTGGATAAACTATATCAACTTTTAAAATGATACAGTAAATGAAACTTAATAATTTAACACGGAATTCATCGTTGAAAATGACGTAAACTTGACTACAATACAGAATCTATAAGAATATCCCCACATTATCCCCACACAATGGTTTGTTTGTTTGTTTGCGTGTCTTTATTTTACAGTATCTATTTACAGTATATAGTTGCCCTCCAGTAAAGTAAAATAGATATGGAAAATCCATGGTTTCCCTATCGGCAAATTGATCTATTTTCATGCTGGATGTTCTATAGCTAGATTAGTTTACTGGAGGGTAAACGCCATGTTGTATCTATCCCATAAATATAGACTATTTTCCCAGTAGAAATCATGGTTTAATCTGGTTCGTTCGTATCCAATACATGATCCTCATGTAGTAAAGTTGGGTTTTAAACCTTATATTCCCATGATATCTCCGTTGAATTACCAATACTATCAACCAATATACGCCAGTCATATAAACCAATATTATCCATTTTCCAGTGCTATCAACCACTATTCAGTTCATATTATAATCTACAGCCACTGTTATCATGGGTTTAAGTTAAGTGATATTAACCCTGTTATCATTAACCATTCATATTAAATATCAATATTAACCATATTATTAACAATCCCCATTGATATATATATATATATATATAACAATCCCCATTGACACAGATATATATATATATATACATATAGAGAGAGAGAGTGTGTGTTGCAGATGAATAACTATTGCCCATTATATCAATGATGATTCATGGGTTTAAGTGATACTAACATATATATATATATATAAACCCTGCTATCATTGAGATTCACCTTAACCATTCGTATTTGCCACATGAAATATCATCACCATTGATATATCATATTGTAATTATATGTCTTTATTACTATATGTATTGATATATCACCATTTTATTATATGTATAACTATTGCTCATTATATGGATGGTGATCATATCATCTTAAGTGATATTAAGATTGTTAATATCGACATAGATATTAACATATATATATATATATTAACCCTCCTATCATTGAGATTCATACCACTGAATCTAATGAAAATCCATAAAATCCATCCCATGACAATCCGATACATCCACTAGAAATTGTAATTTTCCAGTTCACTATGTTAGTTTACTGGAGGGTAAGCAGAAGAAATGGGGTGAAACACTATGAAAACTGATCAAAAATGGAGAGTGAACTCATTTTTAACCTTTGTTTTTGGGGATTACACACATTTTTTGAGTATAAACTGTTATAAACTGATCAAAGCCTTTGTTGTTTACCTTCCAATACCATGAAAACTCTAACCTTTTTCATATCCACAAAACCAGAAACCGACGCTCCCAGGATCCCAGGCAGCTGGTTGAGCACAAAAATCTCGGCGGAACCGTCCAAGTCATAGACCTTGGGGAGATCGGTTTTTCCAGGGGAACTGAAGCGACTGATTCATCATATGTTAATGGCATTTAACCAACAGCAACAGGGAAATTCAATGAGATGTGGGATTTTATCCATCCAAAGTGGCGATTTGTTGATTGAATATTGAATATGCTTGAATATGGCTAAGTGTCATCGAATAACTAATATATACAGTGTATATATATATACAGTATACCGTGTACATGTATATATATATACATACATACATATATACATATACATACACATATATGCATACGTATATATGTATATTTATATACATATTCATGAAAATCACTCAGGAAAATGTACTTTGATTACATATATAGTAATATATATATAATATACACATACCATCGCAGTATCTCCTCTTTATTTTGGAGCCCTTGGAGCTGTTCAAACGAGCTAAGGCAAGGGAAAAGCCATATCATCGCCCGGGAGCAACACAAAAAATGGTGAAATATGCGTGTCTTTAACTGTATCTTAAAGCAGCCAATTGATATAGATGAATAACGTTTGGTATCTATACTAAGAACATATGTGTTGCAAAAAACAATTCAATATCGTTCAATAATAGACATAATAGTATTGCATAGTATTGCACTATTTGAATAGATTCAATAGTTTCAATACATATGATTGTTTTTCTTGGCTTAAACATGTATCTTCTCCCATTTCTTGCACCTTCGCGGACCTTCGAACTTCGCTGGGTGTCCGGCAACGAGTTTCACCTGGTTCACGTGGCGCCATCGGTTTCACTGGGATGATCCTCGATGGTGTGAATTCCACCAGGTGTAGTGCTTGACTGGCTATACTCGTAGTGAATCAATGTGAATCCCTAAATGGATTGGTTCTGTTGGGAAAATCTTCACTGGAAACCATGGATTTTCCATGGATTTTCCCATCGAGATCATGGGGCTTTCCGGTGAAAATTTTCCCCAACAAACCAATCCATTGATACCCCCAGAATCCATTCGAAATATTGGGGATTGTGGGGGTAAATCACTGGATTTGTGTTGAATTATCTTTTTAAACCATTGATTTTTTGTTGGATTTGTTTTTTCATCACTAAATTCCCATGAAAAGGTTACGATGGTGAAGAAATTCCCATGATTTACGTGAAGACTTGGAACCATCCAATGGGGATGGTGATGATGGTGTTTCTGTTGAGGAGTTAGTGACGGTTAGTGGAAAACCCAATTTAAGGTGAAGAATCTCGTTTTTTATACCAGAAATGGGTTCTTTCAACATCGACCCATGGCTTGATTCTTGGGTTTACTATGGTTTACTGGATTCATAGAGTCATATAGAGTCATAGAGTCGCAGTATGAAGAATTGAGCGCTCAAAACAGGTGACTCATCGAACTATACTGGTTGGCTTTTGCGATTTCCATGGTGAAAATCCCTGGGTCCCTGACCAGTACAATCCCATGTCCTAATCAGCTGTTTAGCACTGCGAAAAACTATCCCTTAAATGACGGGAAACAAATGAAACATAACACCAAGCGTTCGCCTCCGGGTATCAAACGTGGCTGGAAAAATCATGAAAAATCCCTATCCATGGAAGGTTTCAAGGGACCATCTACTATAAATGGTTGGATTTTCCATTGCCAACGTTACCGGAGGGTAAAGTACTTGCAGTTGGACAATCTTGTAAGGTTTCCATCCAGGCTTCTACTGCTTAACTTCGACGCTAACTCCCACACTTTCGCTGAAAATCCACATCTCTGCAGATTAAATTAGTTAAACCCTTTCGAAATAACGTTACATCCCTATAAACCCACAGACACACCCCTTTTACCAACCCCAACATCACAACGATTTCAGTGAAAGTCTCAAGACAATCAATCAAAACTCCTCATTTCTGCTGTCTACCCTCCAGTAAACTAACATAGCCATGGAAAATAATCAGTCATCATTCTTTTTAGGCAAATCAACTACTATAAATGGGCCATCTTGTCATAGCTATCGTAGCTTACCAGAGATTATAGATCATCATTTTCCCAATGATTTTCCCATTCTATCTCATTATCCCACGAGTTTTGATGATTGAACATATTTAAAAAATAAAAATAACAGAAAATAACATGGTTAGAAGCACTGCACCATGGTTAGAAGCCTCCGTAGAGACCCACCGGCGACTCTGAGGCTGCTCTGGCCTACGTGCCGCGATGCCGTGCCACGATGCCCCGGAAACTTGCGGATTTCATAGAACTGAAATGATTCAACCAACAGAAATGGTGATTTAATGTGATTTCATGGGATTTATATATGTTGATTTACCAATTTACCCATGAAAAATGGTGATTTCATGGGATTTATGTTGATTTACCCATGAAATCCCATGAAAAATGGTGATTTATAAAGGGATTTTAGCCAACGTTTAGAGGGGAATTTCCGGTCACTCTTAATGAATGATGGCTGGTGGTTTATCTGCATTAAAAGGATCTGATTGACCAAAACGAAAATGGTATTCAACCAAGAAGAATCATGTCTTGGGATTCAGCCAATAGAATTCAACAGAAGTTGTAATCTCACCAATGAAACAATGGATTTTACCATCAATGGATTGAAGTTCCAACCGTGAATTCCGGTAAATAAACCCTATACTTCTAATATCTTCTAATTCTGGTCCTTTTGGTGGGGAAAGACAACATATAGTTTGATATTTATGTGTACCCTTCGGTATTCAAACACAAATCGCCCCATTCATAGATTAATTTCACTTAAAAACACCATTTATAGTGGATTTTCTATTTCCATATATTTTTATAGCAGTTTTGATTAGAGTCTCTGAAACTACCCAGGAACCAAACCAAAAATGGATTGCTCGTTTGATCACTTAATAACACTTCGTGGAATCAGAATCCCAAGAGTTAGAATAGACCCCGGTCTATCTCTCCCATTCTGTATATATATATATATATACGTTTATACATCTATAGATAATATATATATAAGTATGTATATATGTATATATATATATATATACATAATATACATATATATATATATACATACATACATACATACATACTTACATATATAATCATATATAATATATTTATATATATGAATTATGATCAAACTATATTAAGCTACTATTATATCCCCCATGACACAGGTCGTTACAGATCGAGGTGCTGCCAGACTGAGGA
>Ga0126342_10001745_pt1 | contig 31790 bp, 37 predicted proteins | sample Cyp1metagenome_FD_92528 | JGI IMG/M metagenome (GOLD analysis project Ga0126342, IMG submission 92528) | Coral microbial communities from Lord Howe Island, Old Settlement Bay, Australia - Cyphastrea 1 metagenome | ecosystem: Host-associated > Invertebrates > Cnidaria > Coral ...
ATATATATATATATATATATATATATATACATATATATATATATATATATATATATATATATATACATATATATATATATATACATATATATATATATACATATATATACATATCTATATATATATATATATTGTCATATTATTATATGATATGCATATATATATATATATGGATGGATGGATGGATGTATGGATGGATGTATGTATGTATGTATGTTTGTTTATTTATTTAGTATTCATTTATTTATTTGTTTGTTTATATACGTGTATTGTGTATATATATATATGTAGGACGTAGGAAAATCATATCTTTGACTCTTGGATGTTCTTGTTCGATCTGAAAAAACTCTGCTGCCATGATCCTCAAGTCATGGCTATTCAATCCCTCTTCTGGGCTGTCTGAGTGCTGGGCACTACTGAAGAAGTAGTAGAATGCTGTGTCATCGTATCCAAGAAGTCCTTCCTTCTGATCATCCTGGGGTGATTCCCTATACAACATGTTCAAAACGGAGTCTGCCTGGCACTCTCAGCCCACATTTGTGAGATAGGTCTGGTATCCTTGATTTGGGGTGCAGCTCTGGTGTGCCATACCATCCAGAAATCTTCAGAAAACACATGAATTTCCTTCACATCGCAACGAGCCGACTAGGCTCGGGGGTGTAAGCTCCGCCAGTCATACCCTGAGAATCTGCCAGGAGTTCATCAGGATTGCCGAACTCTTCGCAGTTTTCAACACTGCTGAAGTATTCTCAAGTTCCGGATATATTGATCGGATATATTGGTATATACATATATTATATATATTATATATTATATATATTATATATATTATATATTATATTATATATAATATATAATATATATATATATAATATATAATATATATATATATAATATATATAATATATAATATATATATATATAATATATATATATCCAATATTGCACACTTCTTCCAAGTCATTTCATGTCCACCCAAGAGAAACAATCTCTTCACCCAGAAAATACAGTATTCACATCTCCAGGCCGCCGTCCTTGGTGAAGGTGTCTTTGAAAGACATGGCTCACCTGACCCCAACAAGTTATCCCAAGGTCCAAGTGGGATGATAGAAAGCCTAGGTTTTTCCCCTGCAGATCCTCCACATCAAAATGGCTGATAAAATGCATGATGCCACGCCTCGCCGCCAAAAGGCTGGCGCAGATTGGTTGGAAAAAAAATCGTCGGAAAACGTGCGGTTGGAAATGTTGCTCGCTTTTTTTCTGCTGCAAAATCCACATGTTCTGAATGTCTTTTCCAGCTAAAATCAATGTTTTGAAGGGAGCAAAAACTGCCAGCAATGGCAATGGCTCCAGAGGCAATATGTTTCAAAAAGCTGCTCGGATGCCAGTTGAGAAGCAGAATTGGAGTTGCCAGCTGCTATACTTTGTTGCCTCCTGATACTATCAATGCCATGTTACTGCTACTTTTCAGCCTTGATAGCAGCAAGTCACCCAGGCAATGGTGCTACTCTCCACAAGTCCAACACTTCACTAGAGATATGCCCCAAAAAGAGGTTTGGTGGATTACCCTCTGGTAAACTAACGTAGCTATTGGAAATGGCCATTTATAGTGAATTTTCCCATTAAAAATGGTGATTTTCCATAGCTATGTTAGTTTACCAGAGGGTATATTCGTTTGATTTTGTTTGAGATTTGCCAATCAGCTGCACAAAATGCAGCCGCCCCAGATGAAGACCTTCACCACCTCTCCAGGTTGCGCAGATTTTCTCCGGACACCGTTTGGCGTCGCTTGAGGTGGCTCCAACGGAGGAACCGGGTGAGACCTTCCACTGACTTCCGTTGTGTCAAGTGGTTCAACATTTGGGGATGGGTCAAAAGAATTTCACAATTCATCTCGAAGGATGTTGAAGTTTTAGCCATTTTATATCATTTATGCAAGTTTCAACCATCTAATTTTGGGATACCCAAATTTTGACACATACCGATTTATCCACTGGTACCACAGAAGCTAAAGGCGTTTTCTCCAAATGGTTTCTGCTGGGCTCAAGCCAAAACCTGAGGCCTAGTTCCACCTGAATCCACGTTGGAATAAGTCTTGGCCTGTGATATGTACCCCTCTGGCATGTGGCATTGTTTTTAGATGTTCTTACTCTTCCTCTCTCAGCTTTCTCTTCATTGCTTGAAGATGGGCCTGGCGCAAGACAGTCAACCAGCCAGCTGTCCACAACATACTCTCAAACACCATATAAAACAAGTCTGAACATGTCTGAAATAATGAGGCTGTTTCAAGAATATTTACAACTTTGGGAGCGGCAACAATTTCATTATCCTCCCCATGTAACATAGCAGTGTTTCTCAGAACATAGGGTATCCAGGTATCCCCAGATTGCACACTTTATCACCATTTCCACCCTGAAATTACAATCTATTAGACAAGTCCCCATTTTGTGGACAGCTCATTTTGCCCTAAATGGGGACGGGAAGGATCAAAACTTGTCATGTTACATAGGAGTTCATATCCACGAATCGTCATAAATCCCAGCTATTTCAGGGAGTGAACAGCAGGGCATTCCATGGGTCTCGACCCATAGCCTAATAGGAATATTGCCGGATTCACAATTGTTACTTATTACGTGAACTGTCAACGAATTGTTGACTATGATCCTTAAATAACAACAAAGCTCCCTATCCAATGCCCATCAAAATTCCTGTTGTATCCCCATGTTTATTGGTTCAATCCCCACTAAATCGCCGTGAAATCTGGATACATATTAGGATACATCACATTTTTTGTTAGATAAAATCCTTGTTAGATATGGATAGATCCCCATGAAATCACCATTTGTCATTGGTTACATCTCCTCCAAATGACCCATCCGCAGGGCCCATCCACAGGCCCCATCCGCACCTTGGTCTTCTCTTGGCGCTGTCCAGACTTGGAGATGCTGGTCTCGAAGTGCTGCATGAAGCGCATCATGTCTTGCACCTTGGACGACGATGGGAACATATGGTGTGTCAAAACCAATAGTAGCCCTTTTTTGTTCACATCAAAATTTAGCTGGGTTAAAATGGATGTTCATCCCATGAAAAATGGTATTTAATAGGTATTGATCCATACCCATATGGGAACTATCATCTGGTTATGACTAACATAGCCATGGTATAGATGGCCCATAGAAATAGATGGTTTACCTGGGTTTACCTATTAAAAATTGTGATTTTCCATGGCTATGTTAAATAACCAGAGGGTATACCAAAAAGGATGCAGAAAAGCAAGTTATCAATAGTTATCTAGCAACTTATCAATACTTTGAGAGGATTTGACTTTCCTCTCTTTCTGGGGTTACTACATGTATAATGGGATAGTATAGCCCTGCTAGCAGGATGCGGTTCCTGTAGACCCTACTCAAGCCGTATGGCCAATCCCACCAGTCATGGGTGTATAATGTTTGTTGCTGCCCCGGCCAAAACATCCTTTGTCAGAACTGCAGTTCCGTGTAAACTACCCCACTTTCATAAGGGTGGCCAAAGGGTGCCAAATGTTGCATGGCTTCGGCGCCAAAGCATCTTGAGAAACATTAGCGATTCACAACCACCAAGGTTGAATGGGATTAAAACCGCGTTCATCAGTCGTCAGTCATCCAAAACCAACAACTTTGGTTGTACTGTTGGGTAAGACCCACGTGTTTGGTGGGCTCACGTCCAACCGAAACCTGAAACAATGCAGAGACGCGCGCCATGGATTGTTGGAAATCATACAATTGGGTTTGTCCAAGAATGAGAGGCGCCCCAAAATTCTTCTTTCAAACAGGAAGTATGTCATGAGAATCCATGAATTGGAGGGGTACCCTGATACATCCATTTTATCCCATTTTCATTTTCAGACAAAGATCTGCGAAGTCATCCAAAAGGTCCCAGCCGGTTACTCCCCTGAATCTGCAGGGACCCCAATCACGTTGTGACAGTATGGTTGGGGGTGTTTTTTTCGAAAATCCGTGGCATTGGCTATTGGCCTTCAAATACCACATTCAGATCATTCAGCAGATGATTGGATCGCCAAAATCATCAAACATCATCAAACCAGACACCACTCTCCTGTGATCCTATCCTGCCTCAGCTATTTTCAGCCTCGCAGAGAAAAACGCGCGGCGTCGCTGTGTCCCATTTTCAGCCAGCAACTCGACAGATCCCGAGGCAAAATTCTGCTGATTGAGTCCTGTTATAGCAAATCCCGGAGCGATCCAAGTGTGTGTACCACTGCACGATTCGAATCATTCCGTACCAGACTCACCTGGAACCCAGCAACCTGAAGTTCCGCATGTGTGTATCCTGCTCCCAGAAGTTCCTTTGCTGAGAAACCTGCCTCGCGCATGTATTGGGCATCACAGCCACTATCATGCAGCTCTTGCGCTGTCACACAGGCCTTCCGAAGCACTTCCGGATGGAAAGCTGCCACCAGCATCATCCGGACCCATGCTGTGCGATAAGCAGCATCCACCACCACAGGCACTGGCAGCTCCGGCTTTGAATCTCGAAGCAAACGTAGAAATTCAATCAGAGGCACAAAGACTTGAGGCGAATAGTCCACAAAAACAGGTTTTTCCTCATCAACGTCACTTTGCCAACGCTCAGAAAACAGTGAGGAAAACTGATTCTCACCGGCCACACTGAACAGCTCGGGCTTCACCTAAGCAGCGCACTGTTCTGAGTGGTTGGTTGATAAGGTGTCCAAACGTGGATCACAAGACATGAAACCAGGTATAATAATAGCATTAGTATAGTAAAATATAACATCATATAACCACCGTTTGTCATGATACATCATCGACCACGCCAGTGTTCATCATTTCTGGGTTATATCTCATTCTTTGTATACTTTTTGCAGATTAACCTGCATGGTGTTCACTGGTTATACCAACAACCAACAGGGATTTTTGAGCAGTGCTCGCCTCGATTATTTTCTCGCCGCCCACATTGATGATGACCGTTGCCCGATTGGCAGCCGCCATGGTGATGGATATCTACAAGAGGTACAAAGTTCAAAGGTTTTTTCAGATAGGAAAGAGGAGGTATAACATGTTGGGATCAACCAACATGATATAACATGTTGGGATAACCCATCATTGATATTTCATATGATAGTAACTGCAGCTTGGGATTTACAAAGCCTGGGATGATCAAGTTTCTGACCAAACCTTTTGTGCTTAGCAGTGGCCAGGCTCAACGAACTTCTACCTGCTTGATCCAACTCACTGCATGTTGCTGATGACGCTGCCAAACGTCATTCGCATGTTTGCGCAACCCTGGATAACTTCGCATCAAGTCATCAAGATGCGCAGATGTACTGGGATAAAAATTCTTGTCAATATCTATAATTGCAGTCATTGGCTCAAAATCCATATCTAACACACACCAATATGTTCATAACTTCAATATCATATACATATACATACGTATATATATATATATATATGTGTGTGTATGGTCAGCTTGCAAACATATCCAGCAAGTAAAAATGCATAATAAATATGTACATCCTCTCCAATTTTCATAACCATATGGTATATATATATATGACTAATGATGACTATATATTGATAGATGAAAAATTGATATTAATGAATGTATTGGATGAATATGTGGTACATCTCCAAACCAACTGGCATGATCCAAATAGGCTCCCGGCGATACTCTCCTGGCTCGTCGAGCGCATATCCAACTCCTCGGCCAACCTGCGAATATCTGCGAATCAGCAGTGAAGTTTGCCATGTGGGATTTTGATGAAAGCTTATAGGGATTTTACCCTCTGGTTATTTAACATATGGCAGTCTGTCAAAACCTTGTACCCCTGTAGTTCACATCAAAATAGCTGGTAAATGGATGTTCATCCCCCTAAAAATGGTATTAATAGGTATTGATCCATACCCATATGGAAAGATCCACCATTTTTAATATGTACATAAATCTCTCTTTGGCTTTTACATGTATTTGATGTAGCTGGTATGTAATAAAACTTAGGGATGTAGCTGATTAATGCTGGTTTTCATGATGGTTAATGGATTTGACCCAAACATATGGCTCCATGGAGCCAGTTTACCATTGCGGAGTTTGCCAGATTTGGGGATTAAACCAACCAGAATCATCAGCGTGGGATATGATAAATGGATGAGGGATATAGATGGGAGATAAGGCAACTTTTTTTTTGGATGTGTCCGAAAATTGGTGAACTGGGAAATCAATGCTGAAGCACTGGATTTTTGGCCACAGATGAGAAAATCCGCCAACACAAAGCCATAGTTTCAGCTGCAGGTCACCTGGGGGACACTCAATTCATTGCTGTTGATACTGTGAATTGCTGTTGTCACATTTATAGGTTATAAATTAGGTTATAACTATTATTTGTCATCTTGATATATCTTGATATCATCAATAGTTGAATCTTCATCTTGATATCATCTTTTTCATAGTTGGTGAGATTTCAACAGCAATAACTGAACCATGTTGAACCATGCTGAACCTTCACGTTCGTTGCTGGTGAAATCTCACCGCTAAAGCGATGAATCGCAGCCTGACACGTACTTCTTCCAGGGCTCTGTGAACTTCCGGCTCCTGTGGCTGGATCCGCGAGCGTCCGCAGCGTCCAGCGGACGTTTCAGGTGAAGTGTCAGGGTCTCGAACAACAGGCTAAAGTTATAAAGTTGAGATACATTAAGAATTAGGAAATATTGAGATATATAGAGATATAAAATTATTATAAAATGATATAAATATATGAAGATGAAGAAACCTAATCCACAGATGGACGATTTCTCTGATCCAATCTGATCATTCTCTCTTAGGACGGTTGACGGAAAAAACGAGAGCTGCCCAACCTTTTGCTTCACTTTTGCTTCCAACCTGGCAGTTGGGTCACAACTTAAACTTTAAACCTTCAGAATTCTTCAGAATCTTCTTTCTACTCCCATTTCCCAGTGATTATTTACATTATTTTACATTTATATGTCTCATTAATTATCTATATATTTAAACATATTCATGTTGTTCGAGGATTTCCACGTTCGCCATCTTTGATTCCCCCTGAGGCTCCCTGTTCTGATCGCGAAATCGGCAGCTGCACACGCTGAAGCGCTCTTCGGCTCTCTGCCGCATCTCATGACCCTTTTCGCGACGGACCTAGAGACGATACGTGGCTGGCGATGGCCCCGTTTGAGTCGCTACAGTTGTGGCCATGGCTATTAGTTATAACTGGCTAGAAATGGGATTATACATTCTATAAATGGGGTTATAAGTACTGGGAAAAGGTTACAGTATAACCCCGCCACAACCACTTGAGGTGATGTTGAGAATCCCCGAAATGCGGGCATTTTTTCATACCCCTGGGAGAATTATGTCAAGAAACCCCGTTGCCGTTGCCTATTTTGAAAAGCACTATTGCAGGATCGAAATCCAGTGACAAATTTGGCATGTTGAGGGATGCTCCAAATGTGACAAATTGGGCCAGTGAGCAAACCACTGCGGAAGAGCTGATTCCCCCAACAATGCCTGGGTGAAAATGGGATGTATGGTACGGTATATCCCCCAACTATGGCTGAGTGAAGAAAATGCTGGACAAACCCAGGTGGACCAACCTTTGCAACCTGCAACAACCAGGAAGGGGGTGGCTCAAGCCATCTCAAGTAGTTCGGGCGCCTCTTTTTCTTCAGCCAATCTCTTCCTGGTGCTGTTGATGTCAGGCATTCCAAGTCTCATGTGCAAAATCATCAGCATAGCATCATCATTGAATCGCCCTTCAAAAATCGTGTCTCAAGTGGGAAAATATTGAAAAGTTGGACCGGTCTTTGACCGAATGTCAAAGACCAAATGATGGATTTCAGACCACCATCCACGGATGTGCCATCTCTAACGAACCACAAGTATGTCAAGCACATCATTGCATAGTCATCGGCCTCAGATAGTGGAAGCGCGTCTGCATGTCGTTCATAAAGCGATCATGCTCTTCTGTTCGTTCAGCTGTCTATGGCGCTGGGAAGAGTGCACAAAAAAAACATCCAGGATATGTTCAGCGTGCATGGGTGTTGAAACAAAAAAACGTGAGTGGATGGGTTTGTATGTATATAATTATATATACAATATTTATATTATATTATATATAATATAATGTCCAAAATTTGGGAAGGGCACCAATACCCCTGAAAACTTTGTAAAAACATGTAAAAACCCTGGTTGATTACAGAGATTTACAGAGGTACCCAGGTAGCCCACCGCGCCTGCGCCTCCAGAAAGTCGTTGTGCCTTGGGAGGCGAACGCATTTGCTTTTCACAAAGTTCTGATGTGACGCTGTATCCAATGAAAAATGAACATTTATAGAATCTATATACGGAGATTTTTATGGAGAATCCTCCAGCTGGATCGGTTGAAACTAAAAATCACCGCATGTTGTGGGTCTACTGATGCATTATTTTTGAGCCCTCCGCACTTGAAGATAACATCGCAATGAGGGACCAACATTCGCACCTACCTTTTTTGTCCATCAATTCTCATCCAAATGACCTGGAAATCGGGGAACAACTATCCATCAGTATCCAACTATCAAAATTCTGTGGATTCAAGAGGGGTGGTCTCTTGAACAGCAAATGGATGTGTCTGAAAATAGTGTACCCCTAAACCCAATGGTTTTGCTGATCATTATCCCTATTAAATGGCTATTTCATTGGGAATATACCCTATTTTCAGACAAAGCCAAATCTGTGAGGGTGCCAATCAGACCATATCCGAAAGGATCCGAAAGGCGGAATCCTTGTTCAGGACTTTATCCTCTTCCCCAGACTGGACACAGTAATTGCATGGAATGTGGGTACCCGAGCCATCCCGAGCCACTTTTTTTGTCCATGTTCTGCGGTGCACGAAGAGCAGTCACCAAGTCGAAGTCAAACTTCCAGCTTAAAGCTGTCACTTGCAGAATCTTGATCGCCCCATGTAGCGACGGATCCATCTGCCGCAATGGCAGCACATGCCTCTTGTTGTGTGGCCTGAGCCTCCTGCATGTTTTGGAGCTGATCTTCAACCTCGCAGCTGTCCACCTGCTGAAGGTATTGAAGCTGGTTTTGGACGGTAGAGCTGTCGCCACCAGAATCTGGATCACCCCAGGCCACAACAGATCCATCTGCCAGAAGTGCAGCAAATGCCCACTTTGTGGCCTGTAGCTGCACGTTTTTCAGCTCTTGGACCTCAGAGCTATCGCCACCGAAATCTGGATGGCGGCGATGATCCGATCAGTCTTTTGCATCGGACGGGACTTCAAGCGAATGGCTGGGATCACCACTAAGCAAAGTAATTGTCAATAACATTCTTGCAGCTTTGTGCAACAAAAAAATGTCCTCTAAACGTCATGAGCAAAACCTCACCCCGGGCGAACGATAATCCTGGCTGGATTATGATAATCATTGATAATCCACCAACCTCAAACAAAACCATTTCAGAGCGGCTCCACCTACCAACGGTCATCGCAAGGTGAGGATGTTGTAACCAGGTCGCAACCTTGTTACAGTCTACAAATCATAAGAGAAAAACGAACTTGATGTACTACGTACAAGTAAATCCCGAAGGTAGTACCGTGCTCTGCAGCTGATGCCAGGAGTATGAAAGGTCAATGCAAAGCAAAAATACGGGCCACCAAACCCACTGCTTTAGCTTGACATGCCTTCACATGCCTTCACTATCTATGTACCAATCTGTATCAACATATTGTTGCCTGGTTTTTGAGCCATGCAGGGCCATGCATCTCAGAAATATGAGAGGAGTGCATATTATACAGACGCTCTGATCAATAATCTGGCCAGAAAATCAACCACCTGTTTGTCCATGGTATTTTCTCGTTGGATCTACCCTCTGGTAAACATACAAAAAACTATGGAAAATCACTGTTTCTATGGCAATTTTCAATAGCCATGTTTGTTTACCAGAGGGTAGAAATATGTTCCAGCCAGCCTGAGATTGCTCAGCCCCAGGCCTCTTTAGGGCTGCTTGCAGCGGCTCAGTTTCAGCCGCCGCATGAGCCAAGCAGTCCTGCCGGAGAGGAATTTTACCATGATCCAATCGATTGGGTTGATCGATATTAAATGATCCCAAATTCAGCTGGGTGACTACTGTAGCCATTTGAGTGAATCCACTACATAGCTACAAAAAGGTTACTTCACTCACCCGAGGTTACTTCACTCACCCGAGGTTACTTAACTCACTCGTGTTTGATGATTCAAGTTACCAAATGATGTTTGACCCATTGATCTGAATAACAATTCCCAGACCAAAACTTCTCGAGCCATTCTTGATGCCCCAGTATCATCGCAAGGAAGTAGACTAGACAGCACTAATTAGACATCAACATGTGCAGCACTTGGCCTTAGATATCCTTAGATCCATCCGCCGGCGCTCCTCATGCTCTTGCACTATGGCTTCATCCAACGAGGTGATCGTCTCACCTTGGGCCAATTTTTTTGTCCAGTAGGGGGATGGGACTTCACTGGATGGTCATGCCAAATTGGCCTATTTGGGGCTCTAAATCTTGCAACTTTGGAAGGTTTCGGTTTCACCAACTGAAATGGGATCTACCAAAAAAACAGGGATCTGAAACAACAAAATGGTATTTAAAAAAAAAATGCCTAGTTCAGGACATCAAACCTCCAAGTTCCTCCCTTTTCATGCCCCACTGTTGCAGCAGCCCTCCGGTGTCGAGATCTAAACACAGCAGGCCAGATCCAATCCCAGCGGCCCATTCTGGTCGATCGCGTAGTGATCTCTTTGGAATCATCGGCCTAAGCTGCATGCAACATGGCCCCCACCCAACCGCCCTATGGCCATCGCTACACAAAAAAAAAGAAACAGTGAACTCACATCAAATCCCTGCCACCTGTCAAGCATGCACAACTATGTTCTTTCTCAAATTCTTTGCTACAAAACATATTGGGACATATATCTTGGGACAAACATGGACTTCTGAATATTCAACACAGGATCTTCTGCAGTACACAGGTCAAGGTGTGGATCTAGCTGCAAACCAACAAAAATATGAGGCATCATGAAGCATCAAGTGATGCAACTGGGATATACTCGATCACCTCAGGAACCGACAAATTTCTGCTTCCAGGCTTTTTTCCGTTCTGCCACGGTGTCCACAAATTCTTTGCAGAAGTCCTGTGCAACATCGCACGGCGGAAAGACTGCGTTGCTCACAGATGTTGTTCACACCTAGAAACTCAGACCTGTGTGTATATAAACAGGACCCTGTTTAATATCCCAGCATACTTGCCCGCAGCATTTTTGTACCTATCAAGCATGAAGCAAAAGCTCAGCTCACCACCGTATTGTAAATCACGGGTCTAACTTCATGTACGTACCTTACTTTAAAAAGGATCGAAGGTCAAAGCAAGGGTGTATGCGACAGGTGGAACTTTTAACATGTCATTTGCTAAGAGTGTGTCACTCTTCCTTCGCCTAATTACCACCATTCCGATCTTCAGAAAAGCAATACATGAGATTTGCACCAGAGCTATATCGTTCGCTCACCCTCATGGGCAAACCCAATTACATCATATGACATGCACATCAAATTCATGGGAGTTACGTGATTCTGGACTGAATTTGATCTGCACAGCGGCAACAGTGAAACGAGCGTCTCATCTTATCCAAAAGAAAAAATGCCAAACACCGCAGTATATGTATCTGCTAGGACTACATCATCTCAAGTTATACCAAAAAACAGTAACAAACAGATATACTACGAAGAATCTACTCCCGACATGTGTTGCCTCCACAGAAGATTCTATAAAGAACCAACGTACAGCGCCCCTTCCGCCAAAAAGAACCTCTTGCTCCCCGAAGCTCAACGACGAATGTCCACCGGTCCACCCATCAAGTTAGGCCCACGCCACCACACAGGTGATTTTACACATTCTATGCCCACCACTAACCATCCATTAATCATCAAAATCTGGTTTAATCTTCCTGGTTTTGGTCGCGCTGAAGCCATTGATCCCATTTAAAAACATCCACTAGCCATCATTAAATCGCTGATGTTCCTGGTGATTTTTGCGCTAATTTTCCATCATTTTCCCCATGGAACCCCCGACCTTCAGCTGATCCAAATTCATCTTCGCTTCTTTGTCCGATTTGCTTCTCATCGCCACCAGCCGATCCAGGATCTCGAGCGCCGAGCGATGCCAAAGGCTTGATGGATAGCTGCCTACGTTACTTTTGTTGGATTCATTCATACAAATACTGATTCTATACTTATATATATATACACTAATTACTAATATATATATACATATTAAATATATATATACATATTAAATATATATATATATACGCTAATATATCCCATTATTGTCGGTAAGGCACACACATATTTTGGGGATCCAAACGCCTTCTACGCATGTTTTGTGTGGTCAAGAGAATGATCTCATCTGGTTGGTGTCAGCCAGCATCGTCCCCACTGATCAATGGGGATCATGCCTCCGAGTTAAGATGGAACTAAGGAACATGAAAAGAGACCTTGAGTTCAAATATGTTCAAACAGCAATGTACCACCAGTAGGATACCCCCTAGTAATCAAACGTGGCAATGGAATCCCAGATCAAAATGGATGTTTAATGAGACAAGAATCTATAGTTTGTATATATATATATATATTAAGTAAATATATATATTGTATATTGTATATATGTATATATTGTATATATATATATAGTGTATATATATTATATTAATTATATCATATTAATATCATATTATATATATATATGGTGAATTTGCCAGCAAACCATGTTTGCTTACCAGAGGGTATTTAGATCTCACGAAATGAAACCACTCACCAGTCATGTTGGCTCCGGGCGCCTCTTTGTTTCTCTGATCATACAGCTTGGCGAGCACACCTCGTCCCTGCCAGGGCAGCTGGGTCGCTCGTAACTGGAAAGGCCTCGATGCAAAAAGATTGGCTTCTTCAATATCATCAATATGCTGTTCAACTTGGTGTTCAAACTATTTCATGTCCATTTTTGAAAAGATTTCCATAACATAAATACATAACATGGCAATTTCATAACATTTCCCGTAACTTGTCCAGTTTAAAAAGAGTGGTTCCAACATCCCGCAGATTCCAGCGGAAATTCCAGCGCCTCGCGAGCCTCCTGAAAGGAGGCAGCAATATCATCATGCCTCAGGGGCCACTTATCGATTGGTGTCTCCAAGGGTTTGGAGAAGACCGAAATTATTAATCTGGTTGGTGGTATACCTAGCCCTCTGAAAAATGATGGAGTTCGTCAGTTGTTCACCTTATTCCTAATATATGGAAAAATGAAATTCATGTTCCAAACCACCAACCAGTAATGAGATTACTATGAGTCTGAGATTGGATGTATGTATCAAAATAGATTATATGTATTGATATTTTGATATATCATGATGTATTCACCAGCCATCAATGTCTATGCTGCTTCCATCAGAAGGAAAAAACACATGGTGGGTTGATATCATCATCAGAAGAAGAAACTCCTCGACTCGCTGATCGGCTGGTCATCTGGGGGGTACCAATGTTTGATATGTTTGATCCATAGCCACAGAGTTTATACACTGACACGTTGGTACAAGGCACAATGATATACACTCACAACAACAACGTTTTTGTTGGACATTGTCTCGATTCCATCTTCTTCAGTATATATATATATATTAGTTGCTGAGTTCCCAATGTAACCCTCCTCACCCACTGAGGCTTGCGTGCTCTCGGCAGTAGATCTCCAACTTTTCATCTTGGAAAGGCCTGCAGCAAAGTATGGGTGGTCAAACTATGATCAAATGGGTGTGGGGATTATCGCAACAACTTCAGTGCTAAGGCTTCCAGACCCACAATCACCAGCTAAGGCCAGAACTCAAGCTGTGCTTCTGCAGAAGTGACCCTGATGACTTCAGACTTGGTCAACCTTAGCTGGAAATCAATGCTTGGCAGTCCAGGATTGCAGTGGTTTTGTTGGAAAAATTAGAGGAAACCCCATATAGTTGATGGTAAAAAACCATGGTTTCTGCTTAAATTGTTCCCAAAAACCGATCCAATGATGTCATTGCATTAGATCATCTTTGATCACTGGAGCCCTGGTTGTTCAAATGGGAACCTGCCACCTACGCCCGATGAGAAGCGCCATGAATCAACAACAGCGCAGCGCCATGTGTTTGCCCCTATCTCTAAACAATTAGTCTGGGGCTCCTGATTATTCGGCTAGGTGGTTACAAGATGTTACAAGTACGCAGAAGGATAAATGCATCATTTCATTCAAAAGGAACATGTACCGATTCAATCCAAAAGCCCATCCATCTGGGCTTTTAAGATCATGATTCCCAGACCAAACATGTTGGCGCACCGGGAGGCCAAAGCACAAGCCGCGGCAGGATCAGTCAGTGAAGTCGTAAGTCTGTGTGTGTCAAAGATTTGGAACGCTCAGTTTCAGAAGTGTATTTATCTCTTGAGAATTCAAGACATCGACCTGTTTCGCAGGAAACAAAACACATAACTTAAGATTGGATAAATAAACCCTGCTAACAATAGCTGGTTTACTTATCCAATGGTTCATCCATCCAATAACCCACATTTATTCTATTAATGCTTACTCAATTTCCTCACAACCACTGATAATGTTGTATAACGTTACAATTCAACAATAACATTGGATTGCTTTAAAAGTCCTCACAATAATGGGGGTAAAGTGGGTTTATTGTTTAATGGGTTTGATTTAAATAGTTTAACAATCCTCCCATTAAACAATATACCATTGAACCCATTAAGAACATTCAATAACAATGATTAACAATCCATTTATCATGATTAATAATATAATTGTTATTAATGGGTTTAATCCATTCCAATGATAACAATAAACCCGTTAACAACAAGTCTAATCCATTAATAATTGATAATGGGTTTGAGTATCATTTAAAATGGATTATCATTATTCATGTAATTGTTATTAATGGATTGTTAATGATAAATGGATTGTTAGTCCAATGATTGTTAATCCATTTATCATGTGTTTTATTCCAATGATAACAATATAATGGAGGTACGGTACCATATAAGGCCATATTTGACATGGCCATTGATCCTTTTATAATGGTTTTAACCCAATCCAACGATAATCAGTTTAACCCATGAATAATGAGTTTAATAAACACTTTAATCCATTCATAATTTGACAATGGCCATTGAGTATCATTTAAAATGGATTATCATATCAAAATTCCATTTTCAGGAACCTGCCGGATGGGAAAACACCATGGCAGTGAAGGACGGAGAAGCCCCAAAATGGCACCATATAAATCCTCCATAATTTGATAATGGCCATTGATCCAAAAAAGCCATGGCTCCGCACGGCACCACTCCGGTGCTGTTGCCTTTGTTACTCGCGCGCTGCGGCGCCTTTCGGCCAGGCACCTGGTGACACGGACGACTGGAGACGTTGGGTATTTGTAGGACCTTGAAATGGTCATTTGTAGTATAAATATGTAGAAATGTAGTATAAATGGAGCATAAATGTAATATAAATAAATGTACTTAGTATAAATGTAGTTTTAAACAATAGTATAACATAGTATAACCATGTATATAACCTATCCAATTTTTGTGTCATAGAGAAATTCTCTCTTCGAGAAGTATGTCCAACATATTCAAAAATTACAACTAACCATTTCTGGTAGCCATTTCTGGGTGCAGAGTGCTTCACATTGCTTTCACAAACTGTCTTGCCACTATTTTCCAAAGTCATTTTCAAGGTTCAACCGGCATCATGGACATCGCCCCATGCCCAGCTGACCATAGTCGCCATGGCCCCAGTTCTGGTGGCGCTTGCTACATGGCCCAACCCACTGATTTTGAACCAGAAACTGCATCCAACAGCCTGGGGCAGGGCCGATATGGCTGTCTTGGAGGATCTTCGATGTTTGGGCAGAAAGCGAAAGAGGTTTGAAAGCACCGGTGTATTGATGCTTTGGTCATTTGAGATATTTGAGTAATTACAACCGGCATCCCATCTTTGGGGCTATCTAAGCCTTGACCAATGCCCATCTGGCCATTTTTTGGGCTACATTTGATCCGCACTTTGCTCTGGCTGCACACATTGTCACCGTCTTGCGGCAAGAGTAGGGCCGACAATCTCTACCTGCCTGCGGTCACAACATGTTTATCCCGAAGTCAACTACCAGGGATTCCAGTCGCAAACCACCGTTTGATGAGTTACCATTGAACTTCCCTTGGAAAATGATGTTCCTTACAACTTGCACCATTTTGTTCAGGGTTCCCTGCTATTTTTGTGGTGGGTCTATCCCTGAACCTCGTTGAGAACTCCAGGAATCACCAAGGCTCTTAGAGCTTGGCTATTCTGATCCGAGGTGGAACGCCGCATGCGCTTCTCCCATTGTTAGTTATAGCTGCAAAGGTCTTCACCATCCTTAACCAGTGAGGTAGAATCTTCTACCCGACCTACCTGAAAAAAAAAGGGAAAAAAAACTTATCTATTTCATGATCTTCCGAAGAACATGAAAAAAATCCGGTGACCAACATTTTACTGAACACCATCCATCAAAGCACCATGTCAAGCAACCAAAAAACCAGCTCGCCAGCATCCCGCATGCGTATCTGCCGTATGTACATTGGGAGCGCGGAGATCGCTTCATTCTTCCACCTCCATGGAGCCGGCGGCGGTTCTCTCCACCTGAGACCGAAGAAAGATTTGGGGCTCAGAATGGACCATTTTGGAACCCAAAGAACTGTGTTTAGATATGTTTGGAATTTAGACAGTCCAATTTTGGCGGATTTGGGAGATGATTTTCAATTTTGAGATACAATATGTTGAGCAATTCAAATTGGACATCCAAGAAAAAAACCTGGCAACGAATTCACTGGCCTGACAGATTAGGCTTGGAAATTCAAACTCATTAATTAGGGATCGATGAAACCCTCACAATATTCAAAGAAGACTACATAGAGCTGACTTCGACTATTTTGAGCCGCCATCTCTCCCCAAAAACCAACATGAAATCCCCAAACTAGCAATCATCTCAACTTCCAACCAGAAATCATCGTCCAAACCCTTGAGCTTCTACTGGCACCTTGAGCTTCTGCCGGCTCTTGGCTTTGGTGGAGCCAGCAAACTCCTCCGGCCAGTGGCCAGTAGCCATGGGGAAAATGATGATTCATCCAGAAGGATTTAGGCCCATTTTATCCATATTTTTATCAGATATATCCAATGGTTCATAGATATACCATCTGGTAATTTAACATAGCCATGGAAAGATCCACCCATTTTTAAGAACGGTAAACCATCCATTTCTATGGGCCATGGCTTCCATGGCTATGTTTTTTTGACCTGGATGACCTGTCCCCAGCAGCAGAGCTGGTCCTTCTGGTAGTGCAAGGCCTTCTCCTTGTTGGGTCCTTCCAGGAGGTGTGCACTCCGCGCCTTGGGAACATTTGGGAAACAGATGTAGAGCAAGGATGGATAGGGATGGGTTTCTCGAATTTGGCGAGAGAAACTATGAACATAGGGAAATCATGGAAAATCCAGAGGTTGAAAACCTCATATTTTACCCATTCAAATGGCGATCTATTGTTGGCGAACCCACCTTTCTCGAGACAGACCCAGGTACTGTAGAAATGGCTTAAACTTGGCAAGACAACTGAGGGTCAGACCACCTCCTTCTGTGCGCTGGTCTGTCTCTTCCTGGTCATGGTTACAGTTGCATATAGCAAGTCGTTTGGTATGCAAAAATGTGATGTGTTTGTCCCACCTAAACAGGCCTCTAGCATTTCTGGGGCCCTCAAAGCCCCACAGGAAATGTTTGACCCATACCAAACATACCCATATATAATCCCATATACACATAATGTTTATTCTGATCGGTACCATGTCCGTGCCTCTCTGCATAACTCCATTCCATTCTAGATAACTCTTAGTCAATCCATGTCAATCCCAACCCTAAGCTAAAGCCCCATTTGGACATGTTCTCCAAACTTACTACAATATACTACACTAATTTACAATATACTACATTGATCTACATTGTACACTACCATGTTACATGGCACCACAATAATGTACGGGGATCGGTCGATGTCACTACACCCCACTGTCAGCTGATTCCTCGAGTCTCCTTCAACCAGTACCCTGGCAGCGGCACCTGAGTTGAGCCGCCAATCTCGCCTTGTGAAAACGCCTCAGGACGCTACTAACAATCATAACAAATAGGAAACAACGGGGAAGTACCAAATGTCGAAGAAAAATGACATCTAAGCAGTCTAAGCATATCTAAGCCAAGAATTCACTTGGAAATCAGATGATCCATGATATCCCACCATCTTCTCAAGGAATCCAGTGGAGTTCCTTGAATCAAACAGCCATTGCAACCTGGGCGGACGGACTCCTTTCTGACTGAGCGGATGCGCTCCACAATCTGCATGGCTCTGACCTGGAGGCTGATCTGTGATCCACTGCGACCTGGCTACTATGGGGCAAAATGAAGTACCAATGGGCACACAAAAAATTGCTACTAAACCATCAATTTTAAGGTACTAGACCATCCATTTTTGGGATCATGAATTTTGGTACTAAACCATCAATTTTGCTTGGGATCATGAATTTTGAGCCCCTGAAATTGTCCATGCCTTTAAACAAATTGAGAAAAGGGGTTCTCTTTGCACAGCAGTCACATCCGTCCACGAATCTCGGGAGCGGACGGTCTTGACCATCAAATTTCGGTTGTACCTGTGACGAATAGGGTGTCATGAACCCTGACTGTCGCTGCCATCGTGCCCGTGCTTGCTGGTTCAAATGAACCACCTGAAAAAAAAAGTCTTGGGAACAACATATTTTGTAAGGGGGGTCAACTACAAAACATCGAACATGGATGAAAATCGGGGTGGAATCTTTCGTGACGTATCTGGGTGTTCCCACAGCAAAAAAACATATAACTCTCCGTGCTAAGTTTCCACTCATCCCTCGCTGTTTCAGTTGCAGCACCCAGAACCAAGCGCCTGGTAGGAGTCAAGCGCTTCTTTTCAAAGTTGAAGGTAGAGTCCACCACCATCTCCTGCTTGCGAAGTTGCAAGTATGTATGGTTTCATCTTATTCCTCTCAGCCAGCGTGACAACGGAATAGCTCCAGCAAATTTTGAGCTTCATACCATCATTGCGCCAGTCAAGTTTCACAGTCCGAAATTGCTTCAGCAGCTGTCCTTACCACGAGCTCGTCTGTAGGCCTGCAGGAAGCTGGAAGCAGAAAGTTGCAGACAGGAGATTGCTGCCGATCGAATTTTGATTTTGCCCTAATCTTGAACATGGTTTTTTCCACCAGTGTCACCCCAAACAATTTTGTTTGGCAAGGCCGTGTGTATCTGTTGTTTTTCCTGCGTAGTGAACCATCCACCACCTGGCCTTGGTCCACTTCAGCTTGCGTGGATTGTGCTTCATCTTGAAATGTTTGTGGCATTTTGAACCTCGCAGCAGTTTCTCACCCCTGCCCTCCCATGCCCCACTGAGGGCTGACTGGCTGATGATCAACCAGGATCAACACGACGGTTTCGTTGTAGCTGGGTACAAGGACGGCAGAAACGGAATGTCTTACAGTCGTTGCGCACAAACCTGGTGATCCGATCGGCCAGACCCTGAGATGTTCAGATCAGGGACCATTGTGGGGATGATGTAGACTCTGAAGAAACATGCGATTCTTTGGATGTATTTGGCTCGACTAGTAACACTATAAGTGGGTCTATTGCATGGCCAATCAAAATCAGGGATAGATCATCGTAGTTCAACAATCAGAGGAATATGTCACAACCAGCAACAATGGCTCTAGAGGCCACATATTAACGGGGGTCAATCATCCACGGAGCCGGTGGTAAGGCATGGGGGTGTCAGAGATTGCAGGCATGTCGTCCCCAACTTGTACCAAACAAACATTGGTTGTCTATAGACCTCAAATCATCCGGGCTTCTGGTTGGCTTTACTAGTACCACACGGAAAAGCCCCTCAAAACACAGGTCGGTGGCGCATGATGCCATGACCAGGATAGATATTGCTGGAGCAAAACCAGCACCTTAGGTGCAGCAAGGCTGTCACGGCACGTTGGAAATGGCTTGTCAATGCATCCTCAAAGACTTGGGTCATATATATGGGTCATACCAGTGAAAGGAGGAAATATCACGACTCAGTTATTATACCTGAGACATCCTGAGATCCATTATGAATGCCATTGTCAGGTCCAAGGAATCTGATTCGCTGCGATGTCTGAGCTACAGACTTCTCAATTCTCATGGCTGCACCTTGCCGGGGCGATCCCATAGCTGTTTCGATATGTTTCCATGTGATTTGAGATGTTATATCGGTTATATCATGTTACATCTGATTTATATATCTGATTTACCAATACAGGTCCAAAAACCTGATGTTAGATGCTTCTTGATGAAAATCTTGATGAAAATCTTGATGATCAAATCAAAAAAAACATGTTGGTTGATGAAATCCTCAAGTTTTCATCGTAAGATCTCCATGATCTTCCCTGTTTTCGTTGATCAAATCCACCGCCCGCCTAGACGTCACGGATGCCACAAGGCGCCACCCGAAAAAACTACCACGGATCTTGACAGTTGAGCCGGCCGCGGTGGCGCAAGGTGGATCTCATGTCATGGCTATGTTATGGCTATATGATATAGAGATACATATATATATATATATACTGTATATACGATGTGTATATATATATATGTGTGTGTGTATGTATGTACTGTATGTATATATATATAGGTCATATATAATCATATATATATATATGATATGGCTATGGTTGCATGGTTGATGTGTTCAACCAGCTTCACACCATCTTTCCAAGTTAAGAACGGAACCACTTTGACACCAACACAAACCAAGCACTGTTAGATGATCGTCCCAGTTGGGAACCGGCTGGCAATTGACAACAGCAGCAGCCACAAAGGCTTTCGACCAACAATGGGGATGACATGGGATGACTGAGTAAAAAATCTGATCCACTATGATCCACTGCTGAGGTCTAGTCATATCTTTCCAATCTAATTAGGAGACTCAGAAGCCATGGTTGACTACGTGGGCCATGGCATATCATCTTTGAACCAAACGATCAACAGCATGAACGCATATGAAAGCAGCCAGGTGGACTCAAGGGTGGACTCAAGGGTGGTGCCTTCCCTCTGTTTTCATGGGTGATCACTTGACACGTCGAAACATGCAAAGTGAGACCGTCCAGTTGACCAGTTTGGGCATCTGGAATGTGAGCTTGGAAGCTTGTCAGAGGCTTTCGTCTGGCCAAAATTTTACTGCTTGGCTGTTGATGTTGGGCGAAAAGCTCTGACAACCGAGCTTAATCTGCCTGGGTGAAACTGAGACTGAGAACTCTGTTTTGCAGGGTCCCAGTATCCTGGAAAATGCTGTCTTTTATCGTACAGCATCATCTGAAGTCGGGGTTGGACGGCCTGTCCTGAGTAGGGAACCCCCAGAAGACACTTCTCAGTTAACATGTTGCTTCATTTCCGCAAGGGGAAGTTCTTCTAGTGATCTCAACTCTGCCATTCCGATCCATTCTGCCTACATTGGAGGTATAGTTTGGATGATTAATAATAATAATGGATCAGAATAATGGATCATAACTATAACCATCAAAAAATTACTATGATGATTCATGGGATCCCCAAAACTTTGGACAACTTTGGACCCAAACTTTTCAATGACAGCAGGATAAAACCCAGTCCTCGTGCAACTGGACAAAGGACGGGAAGGTTCTCTGCCGCAGTCGGTCCAGCTCCTGGCGTCCATTGGGTGTTTGGCGTCCAGGAACCTGGTGAAAACATACATAGATTAATTGGATATGGTGATATGGTTGGACTAGTGACTAGTGTTAGATTGATCTTGGATTGTTGTCTTTTTTGTTGGTTACCCATCCTTTTTGGGGGTAATCTAATCTATAATGCTACAGTCATCTGAGATGCCCTGTAAAAGGCTTGGAAAAAGTGGCTGGGTATGATATGGTATGATACCCCCATGTTCGGCCAACAGATCATCAAACGACCAAAACCAATCATCGCGGTTGCAGTTACATCCTTCTATCCCCAACTTTGTGAACATCTTCTGTTGTTGAAGTGTTTTCCTGCCGTTTCCGTCTTCCTATATCAAACAGGTATCAACAATCTCATGATGTCCCCAGTGGTTAAGTCCACTCATTATCCTTTATACAATCATCCAACAGTTGTCTAAACATCCCAGTGGCTTTATCAGAAGTGAAATGGTCCCCCAAAATGGCCATCTTCAATCATTTCCGTGGTGGAAAATGAACATGATCGGACACCAAGCATGGGCCTTTATATGTTTTCTGGAGATTTGTTGCTTTTATGGTTTTTCCCAGCATTTGTTCAGCACACCCATGGTGATTACTGGTCATTACTTCATGATTCCCAGTATAATATAGTATAAACCCATGGTTTTCCATGGGTTTTCCATGGTTTTTCCATTTTTCCATGGGTTTTCCATGGGTTTTCCATGTTTTTTTCCATCCATCCAGGTGGCCTTGTGAAGAATTTCGATTTCTTCGGTGTTCTTCTTAGCCTCGGTGCAGCCCAGTGGCCGGCTCCACGGTCGGCTGGAAATTAGCCACTGAGGCAGCGACAGCCTCCATGAGTCTTTGGCGACTTCTCAACTGAGCGGCCAAAGGTGTGGAGAATACATTTTCATCATAGGATGTTCCATTATAAATCATCCATACATGGGGTAGCCCCATTTATGGAAACCTCCAAATGAGGTTATAAATATTCTTTACCCTCTGGTAAATTAACATAGACCCTGGCAGAAAACGGGGTTGGAAGACTAGTTTCCATTAAAAATGGGGGGGATTTTCAGGGTCTATGTTTATTTACCAGAGGGTATATTTATCTATACATTTGACATGAAGATTAGAAAGGAATATCATCAGAGACATGGAATCTATTGTTGAATGGATATGGGAGCGGGCGTGTGGAAGTTTGGATAGGCCAGATGCATCAAATGGACAGGGAGACTGTCGATGTTGCCTGGGTCCGGGTCAAATAGTCTAGTTTGGTGATGAGAAACTCTTTTGAATGACTTTCCCGCCAAATGTATATACATATAGATTGAGCATGATTGAGCCATACTGTGCTGATCCCTGAAGTGAGCATACTTGACTATATCATCACATGGCAATCAACCTATATATATATACAACATTATACAACCTCATGTATGTATTATAGCTGAGCCACTGCAATCCCCACTTAGACTGGTCAAATGAATACCGACCAACGATTCAGGAACTTTCGGGTGCCCACGAGCTGCCATCAACTGAGCTTGACCCCACCTCCTTGAACGCAGCCCGCGCGGCTTTGGCGGCACCCTCATCTTCCTGTGTTGTACCAATCCCCTGAAAAATCACTGGAACTTGGCTTTTCCACTTGCAGCTTGGGTATGTCCCCTTCGACTGAACCCCCAAGAAAACCTTGCAGAATCGCTTCAACTTCCAGAAATCAAAAACAAAACCATACAGTTCAGCCTAAAAGTCAACAAAAAACATCTTCTTCCCATATCTTCCCCAAACCAACACAGGTAAAGCAGGTGCATCACACACCCCAACTTTTCCCCAGGTTTTCACCAAACCCACCCGAGCCACCCCCAGGAGGCACCTCCACCCGTCCGCCACCACCGGTCTTCTGCTGCCCGCCACCCGCGGGGCCCCGGAGGCGACGGATGTGCTCTCTCTGGATCACGTTCTGCTGCAGCTCACGCAGCTTCCTGGCGCTGGGGGACAGGGAAGGATGGAAAAAAAACACGTGTGGCAAAAAAAAGATGGATGATACTTTAGTGACTCTTGGAAATGACCCATTTGGATTGATCTGCAAGCACCTTGAATGGCACAACACCCCAGAGTTTCGACATTTTTTCCAGGATGGAAAGTGCATTGCACACCATGCCATGGAAAATCTGGAAGTCGACTGGCAAGCTCCTTGTGCCTTCGTTCACACACCGCATCTTTCACCCAGATGTTAGTCAAGGTGTCAGACCTCCATCTCAAGACATCTCAAGACATGACAGGATGGCTTCTCCAACATCGTGTTCTCGTTCTTTCCTCACAGACAGGCGGCACTTCAAGAGTCTGGGCAAAATTCATATCGGCATGTCCGAGTCCTGACCATTGGATGACTGCCAACAGGGCAGTTTCCGAACAGGATTAGTACGGATTACTCGTTCTATACTCCCCGGCCCAAGCTGGTACTTAGTCCAAACCTGCATCAGCATGTATCAACCATCATGTTTGGGTCACATCCCTTATCAACATGTATCAACCATATGAACAATACATCAACCATTATCAACCATCATCAACCATACACCAACCATACATCAATCAACCAGTACAAATCTCCAGTTTTGTCATGGCTCATACCCCACTGGACCGTCAAACTCCACTGGTTACTTGGCCACTGATTTTCCGCCCAAGACACGGAGCTTTGCAGCATGCGACACCATCGAATGCTGCTTCTTCAGTGCCTACGGGTTGAACAATAAGACACGGTGCGGCAACATTGATCAGTTACCATCTGGTTATGACTAACATAGCCATGGGAAATCACCATTTTTAATAGGTAAACCATCTATAAATGGGCCATCTATGGCCATCTATACCATGGCCTATGTTAAATAACCAGAGGATATAGTATTTCCATGTATTTCCAACATTTGGTGATGATACGTTCTTGTCTTGTATAACAAAGTGACTAAGTCACTTCCCACTCGAGCATCATTTCCTTGGTTGAAATTCCGACTTGTGGATCAACAGTTGTTGGACGACGTTGGACAGCCAAAATGGATGGTTTCACGGTTCAAAAAATGACCAGATTGATGGGTTGCATGGTGACTCAATGACTTGCCCTCCATGTTTAATGGGAAAAAAAAAACCTACAGATTCAGCCTGCTCCTTCTTCTCAGTGGCCTCGCTCAAGTGCTCGATCTTTCCTCGAAGCTGCTGTTTTTAAAAAAAGCGAACGAGTCAATTCTTGGGAAATAAACCAGCAAAAAAAATATGGACGTATATAATCCACAAAAAATATGGTGCAGCACAAATGTGCATTTGACCCACACAATGGGGAAATCACCAATTACTTGTCAGTGGGGTAAGTTAAAATGGATGTTTATGGCACCAAAAATTCCAATCAGGCTGGTTCCTGAAATGGATCATAGAATCAATAGAATGATGGATTTAATACACCAAGGCATGGACTGATGGCTTCCAAGGCCCCAGCTTTCAAGCAAATCCGATTCTGCCTTGTTTCTGCCTGGAATGGAAGACTCAGAATGCAGTGCAAAAAGTCATCTGACCAAGTCACCTGTCTGGTGGGATGGATGAACTGTACAGTCAGCTCTGGTTGGATCATGTCTAACCAATGAAATCCTCCAACTGTGAATGTGATATCACTTCCAAGAGTAGAAACCCATCTAGCTGGATTGGTTGAGTGAAGCAGGATGTCTGCTGGCAGAGGACAACGTGGACAACTGGCTATGTCCCAAAACTTGCTTTGGACCCAAGTCATCCGCCATGTCATGGTCTATTACGACTAATGCGGCCCTTTGATGGGCTATACCCGCCCACTTGCAACACAGGAATATACCCTTCATGTATCAATCTATTCCAGCAAACACTACAGTCACTATAGGTTTAAAAAAATAGAAAAGTTAAAATCAAATCCTGGGAATTTTGAGGAAACAGCATCATCTATAGTACTGTAGTCCCATCCTGGATATACCGTCCTATCTTTTTTGGGGGGAGATATCTATAGATTCCCCGTATATCTTTTAACGGCCCCCCTATCGTTTGCAGCACCTTCTTCGCCACCTTTGAGCAAAGATTGCAGGTCCTGTGGAGATATGTCACTATTTCGTTTGAGGAGAAATGCATAGCTGTTGGATCAAGATAAGATGTGCATCTCTTCAAATAGATCTTAATAAATCTTTAATATAGATGTTCAAAAGACATATGGTATGAGTTTTACATACAGATATAGATATTCAATAATATCAATACATGTTCAACAGGTGCCAATGGTTCAGTATAATCCCCGGCCCCAGGATGTTTGCTGGTTCTGCCTTCCCATGTTCAGATGGGTTGAATAAGTAGCCATACACTATCCATGTTACTTTTGGACCTCCAGTTAGACAAATGCACCTCTCCTTGGTCACACGGAGCATATGTACATCTTTGGTTCTCTCCTGGCATGATGGGCTGCAAGCCAAGGTGCTGGATGCAAAGGCCATGCTAGTGTATGTTTCTGTGTTTCGGTTCGAAGCAAAAATGTTGCGGACCAACGTTGCTAAAATATGCGAAAATCTTGCAAAAAGGTCCCATAACTTTGGAATGATGTTAAAAGAAAGTCTCCCAAAGATCATGCAGTAACCAACTGATGTACCCTCTGGTAATTTAACATAGCTATTGAAAATCACCATTTTTAATGGGAAATCCACTATTAATGGTCATGTTCAATAGCTATGTTAAATTACCAGAGGGTACCACTTCTTGACCAGCATCATTCCAAAGGAAACCATCACATTGATTGTTGATTCCCCCAATTTCTTGTTCTATTCTACTCATATCCCCAAGAAATGGCAAGATGATTCTCCCAAGCTCGCAGATCCTCTGGCGCCCCCATCCATTCTGCCTCCAAATCGGTGGTTTGCAGCGCCAGCATTTCATGCTCCCAGTCCAACAGGCTCAAGGATTTTCGGAACTCCTTGCAGCAAACGTCCAGGTGCAAGATCAGATAAGATCAGTTTCAAGCTCGTGGCAGAGCTCCCTGGTTGGCTAAGCAGGAAAAAACACCACTAGGTTGTTAGCTGTCAAGAGCCTTGATCTCTGTGTGTCCCCCCGAAAAAGTTGCCACGATTTGGCCAGAGATGGGGGGATGTTTGAACGGCAAGCGGATCGGTGGCAGTCCTTGATCTTGGTCAGGATGTGAACCTTGTCTTTTCCAAGATCCGTGATCCTTCTATTCCGGGATTCGACCACCTGCACAAGGTTTGAGATTCTGGACTGATCTGGGGCATCATTCGTGGACTTGAGATATTTTGAGTCAGTTGGAAGTGCTTCGAATCCTAGGTATGTCCAGGATTAGGGATTGAGAAACCACCAACATGGTCAATGCAGGGAGACCAGTGTTCGATTAGGCCAGGCCCTGGTCCATTTTCGAATGCGCCTAAAGATTGGTGAAAGTCCCGTTATTGTGGGTCCAAATGCAAACTTTTTGTGAGCTTAATCTCCATGTTTGAATCCTCAATGTTGGTGATTGATGAGTACTTGATGTCCCTCATTTTGAGATCATTTCAGCCCATCTTGCTAGGTGTGTCAGTGTCCCAAAATTGGCTCTTAGTTACTAACTTAACCGGCAAAATTTTGGTGGTTGACTTAACTACTTAACTATATCCCCAACTGGTGAATATGTCCCCATCTTGAGACACATCCAACTATGTTTCCTGTTTCCTGTCATCCTGCTGACCTCCTGGTCGATCACAATGGCATCCGAGTAATCGGTCACCACGGCAGCTTGTGGCACTTCAACCTGTTCCAATAGATTCGGTCTGCATCCCATCGCGGCAACCAACCTTTGCCCATCCCCAGTAATGCCCAAAATAAATATTGCCATAAAATATGTTCTGCCCGATCTTACCAAAAAAGTTGGCTGGTCTGAATTTGAAAGAGTTGTTTTTTGAGGCACAAAGATCACAAGTCACACATCACACCTGGCCCAAAATCAGATGGTTGAAGTGCAACTGGGGTGGAATGAAACCTTCAAATACCTTCAAGATCTCAAAGAGAAATGCGTGGAACCTCCAGTTGTTTGTTGGCAATGTGATATGTTTCGAACACCTAGCCGGTTAAATAATAATCTTTAAAAAAGTTCTGTGATCCTAATCCTGCTTGCTTCTGGAAAGCCATAGATATTATATATATATATATATCGACCCATCCCGGATGGCTCGACGGTCAGTTGGAAGCGGTCCTGACCCTGCTTCAGCTTAAAGAGGATCTCGATGTCGTAGAGCTCACTGTTCATCAATTCCTGTGGTCAATTGGCAACCGGAAAATTCCCGCTGTAAAATGTCTGAATAGAAAAATATGTGTAGGGAAAAAATATGAAAAAATATTGAGTTGGGAAATTCGATGGATATTGGATGATAGGACACTCATCACATTACCAGGTGAGCTGCTAAGCTTGCCATTCAGAATATCTACTGTAGCGTTCAACAAACGATGAAAGTCATTGCTTTGCGCATGGTTATCATCATTATTAACCATTATTAACCATAGTATAATGATTATTATCCATTAATCATTCACCATAATGATTAATTGCCAACATCTCTGGCGTTGCTGGCCTTATGTTCCCGAAGTTCTCGCTCTAAGCGGTCTCGGTCTCCCTTGGCGTCGGCGCACCTTGGGCAGCGGCTCAGCGTGGCGTTCGGGCGGGGTGGTGCCAAAAAAAAGGATCCCTGGGGAGTCTGTGGGGGTCAACTTCACACTGGTTTTCAATGGTCTTACCCTCTGGAAATTTAACATAGCTATTGAAAATGGCCATTTATAGTGGATTTTCCCATGAAAAATGGTGATTTTCCATAGTTATGTTAGTTTACCAGAGGGTAACATGTCTCAACTGACAAGTCAACAATAAAATTGAATTCACCAACGCATCTTGTGGCAAGTATTTCGAGGTTTGATCCACGCAGCCCACCTTTCTTATGTGGGAAATGGATGGAAATCTCGTGCAGCGAATGGCATGGAAGCTTGGAACCAATCAGCGAGAGGAAAGAGCTTGTAATTTCCTTCCACTGGCATAGAGGTGAATAAAATCTCCAGGACAAAATAGATGGACCCTCACCATTCTGCTTAGTCCAAAAAGTCGCCATTTTACGGCCACTTTAATAGGAACAAAGGATCAGCAACCATTGGCTATTCGGGGTACCCCGTGTTTGGACACACCAATTTCGTTCAATCTCTGCACCTACCACTGCCTGCTATGTCCAATCCTACATCTGCGCGTACTTCTGCTACCTTCTCAGAGTCTGTTATGGCTTCAGACACTCAAATAATCTCAAATACATCACTTGACCAACCAACCCCAAAGAGGCTCGTAGAGTATGACTGTTCCAAAGCATCAAACCCCAACAACGACGCTCCTGCCACCTCTCGCCAAGCTCCTCTCGCCAAGCTGCTCTCGCTCCAAGTGAGACAAGAATCCACCCATTTCGGACAGAACCATGGCCTTGGATGTGGTGAGTTCTCCGTTGATACCTACCATGACTACATCCAGGGCCGTTGGATGCACCCATGAAAACTCACATGGAATCTAAAAACTGCAATAATTTCCAAGGAGGGAAATCATCTGTCATCTGGAACCCTTTTTTTCGTTGTTCCATGCTATAGTTCTCGGAAGGTTATTAGCCAGTCTTGCCACTAGCTGGGATGATCTTCCGACTCAGGTCATCATCCAGTGCACTATCGGAAACATGAAGAATCAACCAGTTACAGGCCAGTTTCAGCATGTTTCTTTCGTTACATCCCCATCATTCGTTGTTAGACAACGACAGCCAACGGCCACGCCCGAGGATGTCACTCCTTTCGCCACCTCCACCTCCGCCCGAAGCTTCTCCGCACGCAGCTCGTGCATGCGCTTGAAGCTTTCCTGCCAGAAACGGCTTGGGTCAGCAAGTGCTTGTTGGTTCATGGATGTTTTCATGCATTCTTTATGGCTCTTTACAGGGACAAAATGGATGTAAATGGTTCATCTTGAAGAACTCGGAGGGAAACATCATTGATTCATCTGGAATCCCATGTAGATGTTTTTCAATAATCAAGATGGTTCTTTTGAACTCTTTCGTATCAGAATGCCGTGAATAAACGCCAATCCGATTGATTCATCCGGAATCCACTGCCGTCTCCATCCAGCCATGCTGGCCTCATCAACGCCTTCCGGACAGTCCTTCACGGCAAAAGCAGCTCAGTGGACCCCAATCCTATCTGGGTGTGTTTTCAACTTGGAGAAACCTTAAAGAAGAAGTGGGTTCCCCAGCAGAAATAAGACAATTCAGTGATAAGTGGAATCCCAAGTTTAAGAAACCCATTGGAAGTGAAGACGTGTGCGTACAGCCTCTGAACTCCGGGCTGCATTGAATTTGGCATTCAATCGGCCACCATCCGCCCCATTCCACCCCAGGCCTCTGGCTTGATGTCATCTTCCACTTGCGGCTCTAAGGATTCAGGGGGCCTTGGAGATGAACCCAATGAGAGGGGACCAGGTCTGCCAACAAAAATATGCCCAGCAGCTCAGCTCCCAGGTCGATGTAGGGATCCCCCACCATGACCTCAGTGGATGGATGCTCTCAAGGATCACCCCGCAACATGGGCTACTGAGAAGCGGGCATCCAACGGCTTGCAAATCTTCGTTGGGAAGATCCCCGACACCTGGGTGATCATTCTGACATCACTGCCAGTGATTCTGATGCTGGAAGTCCGTCAAATGTATGGAGTTTGGGGTTTCAGATTCATGGAAATGGTACCACTTTCACAAAAGTGGCTTCTGTGGACAGGCATTGTTATCAATTTGAACAGTCAGAATTCAAATTCCACGGTGTCACCTTGGGTGTGCTAAATCTCCTGCAATCGGCAGAAAGGACCTAAGACGATTATCTAGAGCTACGAGTGCTGTAGATAACAAGGATCTTACTGAGTCTTATTGGCCTTACGAGTATGTGGATATTGGCAGAGCTTTGTTAAGGACTTAACCGCCCATGTCATCCTTGGGGTCCTTATCCACTTCTCACGGGTGTCCTTTCAAGTCCTCCAGATTTATTTATTTATCTATATGTATATATATATATGACGGTTTGTCAAAAAGTCTGTTCCCGGTTTTGTTGATAAATCGCAATTCCATGCGTGCCGCCTCATGTTTGCCTTTAAAAAATATGACCTCCCTTGATGACGTGAAAACGTGGAAATTCTTCGTTGCCTTTGGAAATCTTTCTAAAACCACAGGAATCGGCTAACGCACGTCGGTTTTCATTCACTGTCGCTGGTACTATCTCCTGAACTGTGTGTCTCTGTGTGTGTGCCTCTCTGAATGCAATATGCTTCTTGACATGCCTCCTGATCAACGCTGTTTCCTTACTGTCAGCTACCAAAGCGTGAACTGTGCCTCTGACTGGGCTGTGGGTGGACCGGGGCATGTATTTGCAATTTTCGCTAGCGCGTTGCTAGCGGGAATCTAGCGCGTAAAATACGTAAAAAAAAATCGAAAATTTGGGAATATGTGGAAACTGACAAACTTGTAAGAAAAGCTGGCAAAACATTCACGACATGGAGGCCATGGTTGTCAATCAAACCTAGCGCAAACCTAGCGGGTTTGCTAGCGCTGCCTTACAGAATTGCTGAATTTAGTTGCGTGCCGCCTCATAACGAAGAGGAAAAAACAGTAGATCCAGATGACTTATCAACAACCAATACTAAACTTCTAAACAACTATTTTTGACAAATGGTCATATATCTCTATAGATATGTATATCCGCCGACCCCTGCCTAGCCTTGGCCTAGGCGGGGCGGCGCCCGGGATCACCGTAGGTGTGCAGCATGGCTCGTGCCGGCTTTACCATTGCCATGGCAACCCTCCGCTTGCTTTG
>Ga0126342_10001746_pt1 | contig 31787 bp, 29 predicted proteins | sample Cyp1metagenome_FD_92528 | JGI IMG/M metagenome (GOLD analysis project Ga0126342, IMG submission 92528) | Coral microbial communities from Lord Howe Island, Old Settlement Bay, Australia - Cyphastrea 1 metagenome | ecosystem: Host-associated > Invertebrates > Cnidaria > Coral ...
CAACTTCTATGGAACGTGCACAACTGCTATGGAACGTGCGCAACTCCTATGAAACGTGCGCAACTTCTATGATTTATATAAGTTCTCAAACACTGCAAAAAGCTCTTAACGATACTATACCCACATATGTATATGTCCCCAAATTATCCCAAATTGCTATTTGATGAGACAAACTTGCAAGTTTGACCATGAAGTGTTGGATTGCCACATGGGAAAACCATGGGATTTTGAGCGATGCCCCGATTGATCCAGGACAGTGACAAGCCATACGCTGCGCGCTACGTTGGATCCATGGTGTCCGTCACTTGGTGGAACATTTTCGAAGTTCCTATGGTTTTTTGAAGGGTTTCTTCATGGGATTTAATCAGCAAAACATGGGATTTAATGGGATTTCATGTGGTTTAATGGTGTTTAATGGGGTTTCATGGGTTTTCATGGGATTTCATGGGATTTTCACCACTTCAATTGGGGATGAAAATTCACCAAATATAGTCATTGGAGGGGTTTACATACTTTGAGGAACCGAGGAAACCGGCTTGGTCCCCCAGAATCCACTGGATGGATTCACCATGATGTACCATATAAGGCCATATTTTGCTGGGATATTCCCTTACATAGGCCTGAAACATAGGCCTTATATATGGTAGGTACCTCCAATTTAGGATCCTGAAATGGCCATTGACATGATAAGTATAATTTATCCCCATGATTCATGTGTTATATCATGATTATCATCATTTTCCGGAGAACTTGCCGACAATTGACAACTGCGATTTATCGTTCCCCAGAGGACGTGCACCGAACGATCCTCTACGGTGGCATCTACCTCTACCCTGCAGATGCCAAGTCGAAGCACGGCAAGCTGCGAGTGCTCTATGAGGTCTGGTGGAGAGGTGTCGGTAGAAGATGTAGTGGTGAAGCATGCTTAAATCATATAGAAGCCCTATTTTTTCTAGGTTATAGAATAGATCCCTTTTTGTTTGGATTCTAAGACCCCAACGACTTTAATGGTTAAATGCCTTAAACAGCATGAAATCATATTAAATCACCATTCAACCGTCAAGCCGCCCGTTTTTTGTTGCTCAGGGATTTCCCATGGCCTTCATCATGGAGCAGGCAGGTGGTAGCGCCTCTTGTGGCATGTTCAAGGGCACCTTGGCGCTTGGTTTACGTCGGGGATTGTGGCATGTTGGGTCACGATTATGGTAAACTAACATAGCTATTGAAAATGGCCATTTATAGTGGATTTTCCCATTAAAAATGGTGATTTTCCATAGTTATGTTAGTTTACCAGAGGGTAATTACTTGTATGGTCAAGGTGTGCCTCAGATAATAATAGATTCTATGGAAAATAGATGACAATGGGAAAATAATAGACGATCATGGGAACATGATGGAACACATATGATAATAACTTCTAATATCTTCTAATCATCTATATCGTGGATAACTAACGGATTATACTTGGGGTTGATTAGTGAATTTCTTGGGACTTTAAACAAAACCCAATTTATTGGGGATAACCCATGAGAATGAACCTGGCTATGACTGGACCTGTTTGCAACCGGATAAGCCACGCCATGGCCTGTCTAAGTGGAATTCCACTGAGGAGATGTTTTTACGCGGTTGCTGCCCAGGTAATGTTTTTTTTAGCCCATGCCATAAACCAAACATAGAAAGGGGGCATGATATCATGATTATCCTATGAAATTCAGGCATGGCCAATTTCATGCCCACACCAATTGGGGATGGTTTCGGGCATTGGGTTTGCCTCAGCAAAATCTTGGTGAAGGCTAGCTATCCAAGTGGAAGTGAGCAGCCTGTGCTGTGTGATCAGAAGGGTACCAAGATTTTAACCTATCCCAAGATATGGAAAAGCAGAATACAGACAGTTCGGGCAATGATAAACAATGGGGTTCCAGGGTCAGTATCAATTCAGTGCAACCTTGCAAAAGTTGGTGCTATGGAACCGAGGCGTTTGGTGCAACCGTTTCCATTTTGCATGTTGACAGCAGGTCTGATTGGCCACAATTGTGGTTTCCACCTTACCTCCAAGCACCAGGGAGTTGTGATTGAGACATCTCCGCCTTTACCAACTCGCTTCTGAAGCCTCACATCTACTACTTGGTGTACAGTTCCATTGACCCAAGTAGTTTCATGTCCCAATAGTTCTAGGGGACCCATATTCTAACTTATGGTGACTATTTCGATACAAATCCCATTAAATCCCATTAAATCCCATTAAACTCCATTAAAAATATCCCGGTCCCAAGCTAGTTATCATCCCATGGGTTACTCTAAGGCAAAATCCAGAGGCTCCTGGACATCGTGCCGGAGTCGATCCATGAGAAGTCTGGGAGCGCTGGGATGAAGATGACGCCTTGGTGAACATGAGGGATTAGCTATCAAAAATGGTGATTTAATGGTTAACTATCATGAACCATCTATTGTGATATTATTATGAACCATTATTTTTTTTTAATTATGATTGAATGGTCCATAGAAATACATAGTTTAGCTATGAAAAATGGTGTTAAAATTTCATGGCTATGTTGAACATAACCAGAGGGCAATATAATTTAATGCTATCTGATATTTGATATTTGATATATGATATATTTGATATATTTGATATTGGATATTTGATATGATACTAACTATGATTGGGTTGACGATCCCTTCAACTTGACGATCATGAATTTCATGGGTTGTTAGTGGTGAAGGGAGCGATATTCATTTTCCCGAAAGCAAGTCATGGAGCCGGAGCTACTTAGAGTTTCCCAACCACATGGGGCGTCCTGAGTCATGGCCTGTCGGGGTTAGACTCCCAATTAATTTATAGTGGAAAATGACTATTCAAGTTGGTACCCCCGAATCAACTGGGGCTTTATGAATCCTGGCTTGACATTACATTGGCTTGTCCTGGGCTACGGCAGACTTGTGATAGCTAGCTGCAGCTGGCAGGTGCCCCGTGGTCATTGGCTGCAATAGAGATGTGGATGCAACTTGGCAATTCCATGGGCCCCATGGGACCATAGAAATCGAAAACGCAGTACCCTACGATAACCATACAAGATGTGGAAACCAATAAGTTCCCTTGAAAAATGATCTGCAAATGATGGGTTTTTGACATCGATGTTAGTTTACAGGAGGGTGACTTCCCAAAAAAATCGGGCCGAAGGTGATCTTGTTCGTTTCTCAGTCGAACAATGTGCATTTTTTTGGAATGATTTCTGAAGGAACACAAGGGACGCAGCTGTTGCTATGTATCACTTCAAACATGAGGATGAATCAATAAGCATTTGGATATACCCTCTGGTTATTTAACATAGCCATGGAAAATCACCATTTCTTGGAACGGTAAACCATCTACAAATGGGCCATCTATACCATGGCTATGTTAGTCAGAACCAGAGGTCCAGAAAATTCCTAAAAAGCCGAACTTCCAGAATGAGTGACTTGGGGGACAGCACCGCTGCTACGAGGCAGTTCTGGAAGAGTACAAGATCCAGGGTCTCTGCTAAATCCCGTCTCAGGCGCCGGGTGTTGGTTATACGTGGGATGACTCAAAATGAAAACCAAAGGAGATGAACAAATGAAAAAAAAGGATCATGCCAACAAAAGGCAAGCCACACAAAAAGTCAAGTGGTACCATTTTCACCAGATTTCTTGGTGTTTGTGGCTCGTTTCGGAGCTGCCCACTGACCCTCTTGGTTCAACCGAGTCAATTGAATAATTGCTCGATGAAAGTGGCCAGAGATCGGCCGTGCTAGTCTACATCGATAGGTCGGCCCCCCCCATTTTGGGTTTGGTCATGTGCACTTGCCATGGAGCCAAACTTCAAAGTTCCTGGAAATCCTGCTTGGTTTCAAGTCTTATGCTGGTTGGTGGTTTCAAACATTTTTTATTTTCCACAATACATGGGATGTCATCCTTCCCATTGACGAACTCATATTTCATATTTTTCAAGATGGTTGTTTGTCCTTCCTGCCCGGGGGTATCCATGGATAATTCCAATGTGATGAACTCACCGCTGCAGGAAGTCGCAACAATCCCACATGTTATGATCATCCCACATCGGAGTTGAACCACAAAGATCCACAAGGGCTTTCAGTCTGGCTTACCCTCTGGTTATTTAACATAGCTATGGAAAAAATCACGATTTTTCATGGGAAAATCCACTATTTCTATGGCCATTTTCAATAGCTATGTTAAATTACCAGAGGGTACATGAAAACAACGGAAACCAATGCCAATTATACATCCAAATACCCTGTTTTTTTTGTGGTTTTTTCAACTTCACCAGAAACATATTCCTGGTGGTTTCATTTTTTGCTGCGGTTCGGAGCTATGGGGATCCAGTTTTTCCTCATGCACGATTTTTTATCATGTTTTAAATCGATATCCATAAAAAAAGCCAGGGAGCTACAATCAAAGTTTCCCAATCACATGACAGTATACAATATAATATAATATAATATATAATATATAATATATAATATATAATATATATAATATAATATAATATAATATAATATACATATAACTATTATATCCCCAATACCAGCTTAAAATCCCCCGTGAATTCTATCATATCCCATCCCCAGCACCGTGGCCGTGCGTTTGATGCATCCCCAAAGAGGCATGCCAAAAGGCAAGAAGTAAACGACACCACTGCGGGTGAAACTTTCGCAGGGCCTCGAAACGTGGCAAGCGGGAGGACCGAGGGCACGTTTCAGAGGCAACAAGGGAAACTGGCTCGTTAGCTGTGTTGATATTTATATGATTTTATATGTGTATATGTATTATTATGTATTATTATGTATTATGTTATATATTTGTATACAGTAATATTATTAAGAATATATATATATATAGATGACATGTTATTATATATAATGGTGGTGGTCAAGACTGAATGGACCCAGACAATTCGTATTGCTTTCATTACCAGACCATCCAAGGGGATTTGGCCTTCAACATCTGAGAGATCACAGACAGCTTCGCTCGTCAGCCAAGAGCAGAGCTTGGCCAGGAAAGTTCAAGCATACGGAAAGGCGTGAAAAACCGAATGGTTCGTTTTAATATGTTTTAACCAACTATTCTCTGAATATCTCTGAATAGTATACCTCCACTTTGGCTGATTACATCATGTTTCATCCATAGGTTAGCCTCATCTTGGTCTATTTCTGTCCAGCGAATCCCATCGACTTCCAGGACTTGTACTGCGCCACGGCTGCGCCGCCACTTGCCAAATGGGCGGCACATTGGTCAACTTATTGGGCTACGGTCCACGGCTTTCTGATGTTTTCTGGGCAATTGAATGGTGGTTCCGTTGCGCTATGTTGACCTACCCAACATAGCCAAAATAGCCCTGCACCTAGGTTGACATGGCTCACCATCTTCGAGGGTTGTTTGGTACGGTGGAATCTGCCTACCCGGCGGTGAAAACATGCCATGAATGATTTAACCAATTCACAATGCGAAGTTCCCATGAATTTGGACATGATATTCTAATGCGAGGTTTGATGACTAAAGATGACTAAAGGGTATGGCTTCAAGATCGCCGCCTGAACCTCCCTGCTACTGAGGTTCGGCGCGTAAAGCTATGGCATTTTTCCCAATAGATCTGGACCACCACCGAAAATTCCGCGGTGGACTGTGTCTGTGTCCGCTTTTAAAGTGGTGATTGGATAGATTGAACGACGCCAGGTGAAAATTTCGGAAGAGCTGCCGGGGGTTGCAATTTTCTGCTTGAAAGAATGGGATATAAAGTACCAGATCTTCCCCAAAAGGGATGAAATTCAGTCGGACCTTCCGAGGGCTCTGTTGGTGCCCAGGCTTTGGGGGAATCCCAGGGCTTGGGGTGTTTGACAGATGATGTCGGTGGCAGATCCACCAAGACTAGAACATCCCCCCTAAGTTGCGTGTATCTAAAAGCTATGCATGCTATACAATATATGTTGGTTTCTTGGCAAACATGTGTTGGATGTGATTGCCATCTATCAGCATGTCCTGTCTGCCTGATCGCCCAGTTCCGGACAACACAGGCGGGGGGGAGAGGTCTGGCTTATAGACAGATGTTTGAAGCCCTACAAAAGATGATAGGACATCAAGAGGAGGGCGAGGTCTGCTTTCCGTACAGCTTCCTTGTATAGATCTTTGATCTCTTTAGGTTTGCAGTCAAAGATCTTTCATTTCGAGTAGAGAGTCATTTCCATTTTGTGCCCTTGGCAAGTGATTCTTATCTCAGAGCTCCGAATCCAATCGAATCCACTCTGGCAATTTGGGCTCAGAGCTAGTGAGGCTGACCTGACCAGGTTTTCTGCCAACTCCATCTACCATGAGGGCCCTCCAATTCTTTGCTGCTCCCATTTTCTGTTTGCAACTTGTTGCTGCCTTTCGTTCGTCCGCCCTGGATTTTAAAGGCGTCACCGAAGCACGGCCGCAAAAGAGAGGCTTCATGTTGAATTGGGCTGAGTCGTGGTGGCTAAAGTACAGATTCCCCAGGGTTTTTTTGCTGCTTCCATTCACCGTTGAATTGTAGTGGAATTTGCCGTAAAAAATGGATTCCAAAGACCACAGCTCTACGGGGGATTAGCCTGGAAGCGGCATGGGATGGCTCAGGAACCTCCAGAGGCAGTGACATGTGCCGTTGGCAACACGGACGAGAGTGGATGATTCTTGGACGTGGGAGTGGATGTGTCAAAATCTTGGTGAACATCTCAGAAATGAGTAGAACTAATCTGAATAAACCATGTATATAATGTATTAAACTCATCAAAGCCTAAGCCCTGAAACCACCCCTAAAATCGCAATAAATAAGTGCTATGCTGGCATCTATGGCAGCCATCCCTAAATGGTAGGTTTTTTCTTGGGTTTCTCAGGAAGTTCGTTCGCAGGCAGTGTTTGACCTAAGGGATGTCCAAAGTGCAGAATTATCGGGGACGTCTAAAGTGTCTAAAGTCTAAAGTCCTTAAATCTATGGATTGCTGGTTGGTGGTGACTGGAACATGACGTTTATTTTCCATTTCATATAATGGATAATTTTCATCCTTCCTATTGACGAACTCATATTTTTCACGATGGTTAAAAACACCAACCAGATTGTTTCAGGGCGCAGTCGCAAACACTCGCAAAGTCTCTTGGGTCTTTCTTGCAGGGCGCAGAGTTGCCAAGGAAGATTTTTTTTAGATGGTGGATTCCCCCGGCTTTCTGAGAGGTTATATTATCCATCAATTGCGCTATCTCTTGAGCATCATATGCCATCTATATAATGACTTTTCCAATACTTTTCCTGTGTTCTTCACATCCTTAGTACTGGTATTGGCAATAAAATGTGTGGGTTGCATCCTCATTCTTCCTGTTGCCTAAGCAATGACCATTTTTTGGGCTCCTAACCAGTTATGCACCAAGTTGTATCTCAATTTTTGTTGAGAACAGATTTTAGTTATTTGTCTTCTTGCTTATACAATACAAGGTATAAACTTTAAACATGTTTTGAGTTAAAGCCAGAAAGATGTGGATTTTATTAGATAATGTTGTTTCTATACAACAAGTTCGCCAAAATCATATGGTCTATCATCATTTCCCTATCCGAATGAGAACAACATGGTTGTGTAATTCCACCATGTGTGGACGCCGTGTAGGTCTCTCCATGTGCCGCCGCTTAGATGCTCGGCAAGGATCAATAATCACCACTAAAATTAAAAAATGTGTTGAATGTGTCACATGTTGATTGATAATTAATTACATGGGGTTAACTGGTTGTGCTATCCAACATATTGATATATATATATAATATTATATAATGTATATTGCGAATTTTCAGTGTTTTTCTACACCTTTCTGAATTTCAAGTTGTTTTGAAAGTATGCTACTTGTGCAAAGTGCCTGCAATGTCCTGGACTTGTGTTTTCTTCGCCCGGCTCTCTCTGAGCGAAGCACTTCCACAGCTTCGCCGGAAAAACCATCTGAGTTCAACAAAGTTTGAAGTATTTCGACATGACTTCCCCAAAGATGAACCATGGATTCTTAATGATTTTTAATGATTTTTACCCAACTCGACTCTAACAGGATCCCAGCCCATTTTTTCGCGACATCTGGGTTTGGGGATTGGTTCTTCCATTTAAGCCATTTAAGCCATAAATCACTTGTCATCCCCCAGGGTTTTGCGTTTTCTCCAGGGGCTTACGGCTTCCAGCGAGAACGGTCAATGCGAGGACTTTGTGGAGAAACTTGGCGCGGCGGTGGAGTTGATCCAAGGTCAGCCATTTTTGTTGATGCCAACTGATGAAAAATGCTGGAAAAAAGGAGAGTTCACCAACAGAAAATATGTTTTTTAAAACATATTTTTAAACTGGTTGGTGGTTTGGAACATTTGGATTATTTTTCCATATATTGGGAATCTATTGGGAATAATGATCCCAACTGACGAATTCATATTTTTCAGAGGGGTAGGTCAACCACCAACCAGTAAAGGATGGCTCGGCCTAAGTTGCTCTTTGTCATTGGGTGGTTTGCGATTTCGTCTTCGTGTGCGAAAATCGCCAGATGTGCTGCCATTTTTGAGAGGGATTTCACCAAGAAGAATGGTGTTCAGCAATGATCCTCAAGGTTTTCAACATGTGTCAACCAAGAAACATGGGGATTTACTGTGCATTTATGATAGCTAAGTTGTTTAATAGCTAGCTCAGCCGGGGTGATTCGGTGATTAGAACTATAAGGTAGATGGGTATGTAAACCAACTTGTAACAAGGGAAAACTCCTTTGCAGCAAGGGGTAGCTAACCAACACCATTGGGATGGTGAGACCCCACATCTAAATGAATAGGTCGTATCTAATTAGACAAGTAAACGAAGACTAGGTAACTAACATTAAATAACTATGATCTGGTGAGAACATAGACAGAGCATGATAAAGCTATGAGTAACTATATGTTATTTTAGATTATAGATTAAGATCTACACCCACAAGTGCTTCCAAGTCCACCTCAGTCCCATGCTCAGGAAGCTGAAGGCGAAGGGCTACCAGAAGTTCTTTGGCTCAAGGGAACCGAGCCTCGAGCCCATTGTGAAGACTTTGAAGACGAACTGCAAGGAGGAAGAGCTTCTCGGAGAATCACAAGGCGACGTCGCGACATCTCTGGTATGATTGGTATGGGAGTTGGATTGGGTATATAATGATAGCCAAAGAATGTGTCAACCAGCGTAATTTTGGTATACTGTAGTTATATAGTTATATACTAGAATATACGTTTCATATAGCTAAAATGATGGTTAGGATCCTACAGTTGATCCAGAACAATGGGTCAACCTTTTTATGGAATTGATCAATGGATATTCATGGGGGGCTGACATTAGAGGATCGATTGATATACTGCCAATTCATGGGACACACACAGAATAATAAATAAGTTAGTTAGTCAGATAGATAGATAGATAGATAGATAGATAAATCGATAGAGAAAAAAATATATATAATATATATATGAAAGATAGATCAACAAATAAAGACATATATAAATCAAAGGATAATATCATGGGAATATTGCGGCAAACCATGGACAATGACGGTACGTTTCGGTACGTTTCGGGGTTTCTTTCATTGTTCGTCGTTGGAGGATGATCAAAAAAATGGTCTGAATTGTTCGTCAACATTTTTCGGATGGTTGGATGGATGTGATCAAGCAATAATCCCCCATGTTTTTCTGTGTTTTTGTTGGGATAATATCCTAAGGAGATACTTGATGATAAAATGATACCCTCTGGTTATTTAACATAGCCATGGGAAATGGCCCATTTATAGATGGCTTCCCTATTCAAAATGGTGATTTTCCATGGCTATGTATGATAAAATGATGATACTTGAAAAAACTAATCCAGAATGAATCCATTGGTGTTTTGAGATAATTTACTGGAGATTTTTTCCTCCAACATTCATCGTGGTTTCATCGATGAATATATGGGAATTGACCATGGTTAAACATTAAAACGAAAAGGGTCAACCAACTGAATGGGTACTTGAATACAACCGAATCTTTTGCAAAAAATGTGGATATATTAGGCTGCCCAGCAAAAGACTGATACTTTTTGATGGGAGACTAGCCATGAATACCCAAACAAAACCCGGCTGGAAATTCATTGGATCCAAGACATGGGGGCCCAATTTGGGGGCTCTTCACATTGATAGGATTCGTGATTCGTACATACTTTCTGGTAATTTGCTACATAGCTATTGAAAATGGCCCAGTCGAAATAGTGGATTTAGCCAGCTATAACATGGTGATTTTCCAGTTCGTTATGTAAACGTTTGCCAGAGAGTAATATGTTTCGACATGTTTTGACAAGTCGGAGATGTGATCCAAGGGTGTCAACAAGCTGATCATTGAGCCCATGGAGTAAAGATGTATGTGTTTGAAAATGGAGAAAAATGGGGATGACATAATATGACATATGATTAGATCATATTACATCAACATAGCCCTTATTTTTTCATGTGGAACATCATTTTCTCATGGGATCGACCATTGTTTGCCATGCAACAAATGACCAGCCGAGCCTCGGAACGGCCGTTCCCGAGGTTCGTCTTCTTTCTGGAGGTCATTTTGAAGTTCATCGACAAGACTCCGGAGGAGACCAGGGATGAGAAATACGCCGAGGACTTCAAAGATCTCAAGAAACGTGTCATTGATGCTCTGAAGAAGAAAGATCCTGACTACGCGCCTTGGTGTAACTGATAACTGGGGAAAACAGATAATATTTTTTGTTTGATCCAGTTGACTCATGTCTGGAGGTTTCCTGAGTCATGGGGGTACCATTATAAAGTTTAAACCATCCATTCTGATAGGATTTCCCATTATAAATAAATATTATAAACCATCCATAAATGGGGGGGGTATCCCCTATGGAAAGCTCCAGAGGTCATCTCTCTGGTATCAAAAAGACCAAAAAAGGCACTGGTTTTTCCGCGACATGTACGAGGAAGGTGAGGCCACCAAAAACGATGGGTTTTCGTTTTTTTCACGAAATAGGTTTAGTCTATTTTGGGGATAATCATCCCAACATATCCCAACTGACGAACTCATATTTTGTCAGAGGGGTAGGTCAACCACCAACTAGTCTATATTTTAGTCTGGTTTTGTTGTGGTTTATGAGACCAAAAAAAAGTGAGAGGGGTACCGGGTAGCATGATCCAAACATAATTTGTTCCCACACATTGTAGGTATTCCCTTGGCTGCAGGATCTTAAGTAGTCTTGTTTGACTCTTTTCTTTGGGGTCTAAGTGCCACCAAAAGTAGGCTGTAAGAGGGTGATTCCACAGACGATTGAATCCCGCAAGCACTTTCTCTTGTTGGGGGTATCCCTATTTTGTGCTTAAAACGGGTGACCCTGATTGACCCTGCATGATTGTCGCTGAAATCCATTTTTTTATCTTAAGATATCTTAAGTCCTAAAACTTTACTTTTTTTGCTCTTTAGTTTATATAGATAAACATCTAACATTTAAATCCCCATGTTTGCTGTTGAAATCCACATGAATGCTGCTAAAATCCCAAGTTTTCCAATGCGTCCAGCAGTTTTTTCCGCGAAAAAATCATTGACTTCCCCAGGTGTTTCCAGATTTTTGACCATGTTTCAGTGAGTTTTTCTGGTTTTCGCCAGAATTTGATCCATGTTTCAGTGCGGCTTACCGCATGTTTTCCCCAGGCTTTCCCCACCTTTTCGCCCAGGAAGTTGACCTTGCCAGCTGTCAAGACGGTGACACCGCCATCACGGGCTGTCGCTCTGTGTGCCGATGGTTGGAGCCTGGGCATCCCGTCATCCTCTGGGGGTTCTCAATGGTTATCCCAGATCAGAGTGATATGGCTATGAGTCAATATCTATTAATACCATTTTTAGAGGGATGAACATCCATTTACCAGCTATTTTGGGGTTCACTAGGTATCAGGGTTTTGACCCATCCCCATATACCCTCTGGTAAACTGTCACATAACTATGGAAAATCACCATTTTATAGCTGGGAAAATCCACTATTTCGACTGGGCCATTTTCAATAGCTATGTAACAAATTACCAGAGGGTAAGTTGGTTTATAGGTGCCCCTCCAGATATCTTTGTTGGTTTATGGTGCCACCATTAAATACTATCTATAGTTATATATATATAGCATAGTTGGCATAGTTAAATGATGTTAAATGTTCATTCTTATCCCACGAAATTATCCTATTTATCAATCCTTTTTTCCATAGTATGATACCCTTGGGGATTGTCTATTATTATTGTTGTTGGATTTAGCACATCATATAACATTATGTATACTATACTATTATATATCTACAATATATATACATGATATATATTGCTATGAATGATAGACCAATGGAATAATATTCAACAACGTCTGTATAATACATGTTGTTACTATTAGACTATGATGATTGTTATTATGTCATTATTCCCTCGAGATGATTTACCGGAAATGAGACGAAGAGACGAAACACCACGAGGATATCAGACAGTCATGACCCTCCGGTAATGACTAACAGAGCTATTGAAAATTGCCATGTGTAGTTGAATTACCTATGAAACATGGTGATTTTCCATAGCTATGTTAGTTTGCCAGAAGATATCTCGTATGATATCTTACATATACTTATTACATATACATCATATACTACTGGAAATGAGATGAACGTGTCATAAATCTTCACGAGTCTTTGGAATGGATAACATGTTCACTTTCATTGTCATCGTCATCATTCTATTCACATTTTATTCACCAAAATCATACCCATATTTACCCTCGTATAGACTAACATAGATGTGGAAAACCCACCATTCGCAGATCAATTTTCCTTTTTGAGGTTTCCTTGTAGGTGTTCGACATATTTTGACACTTCTGGTATGTTTACCCTAGGGTAACCATTGAAAACCCCAGCCATCATCGCTTCTTAGAAGACCACCGGGGTCTCCACCAGTTCCAAGGGCTTGACAGAATCGACCACCAACGGGCAGTGCGAAGACTATGTGGAGATGCTCGATGTATTTCATGGGATTTATGTATATACATACATGTTGATATTAATGTTGATATAGTGAGATTTCATGATAGGATGACGATTGTGATTTTTTTGTTGAAACTAAATCATGATGTACCCTTCGGTGTCTTCAAACATGGCGGGCCGCTGGGAAGTCCCCAAACTGGAGGTTCAACCTGAGGGTGTTAATTAAGGGAGTTTCATGATGGAAAATGCCAAGAAAACATACAATGTCCAGCTAAATGTCATCGGTTTTGCAGGGTAATGAGGTAATGATTGGTGAGATTAGTGATTAGTCAGGTATCATGATAGATCAACGGGGATATATGTCGAATGATACAGAATGTAGAATGTAGATGGAAGACATGGTATTACGAAGTGTGCCTAAGATAGATGCATACTGATATTACAATATTGCTATAGTATTAGTTGTGGTCATACATCATCAAGATATATCTTTTCCACACACAGACATGATTTTGCTTTCTGTAAGAATCTGGGAATCGACCTAGTTTACAACCGCAGGTTTGCGATGAGGTAAGAACCACTAAGCACCAGCTGATTGATATGTTCCTTTCTTGAGGGCCAAGGCTCTCATGTTGAAGCCGGATTCCTGTCCGGCGTTTTTTTGTTGTAATATTTGTCGTGGCATGTCGTGGCTATTGGGGTCCTTACCTTCTCCATAAATGTTTGAGGGATATCGTCATGCTGAAACTCAGTCGTGATAGCATTCGCTTGTGCTTCTGCCGAGGACACTTCTGGGTTACAAGAAGCTCGTGACGTGAGTTATGGACGACTGGATTGGTTGAAGGGAAAATCGAAACCGGAAAACATTGGGTTTCCCCATCCAATATAGAGATTTCCGGTCAATTTTGCCTTCAACCAATGCCATGATGAATGGCTGGGAAGGGAACCCTGGGATGCTGAAGTTTTTTTGGAGAACTCGATGATGGTTCCAAAGTGGTGACTTGACCATGAACCCAAGACTCAGAGGTCACCTTTTTGGGGGGTTTCTTCTAATTTTCTGAAGAAAAAGAGAGCAGCTAAGCTGAAAACACTGGATTTTTAAAGGACACATCCAACTTTTGGGTTCTACATCAAGCAATTTGTGATAGGAGAACAATCAGTGGCTTATGAAAGTGGCCTTTCTGCGGCCTTTGGGGTCGGTGTTCGGTGTTCGCCTCAGGAAGAAGGGGAAGTGGAAGTTCTGGGGTCATGAGTCCAGTCTCTTGTCCAAAAAAATGCTGGTGCTTAGGGGGCCACGAGATGATTCGATGGTGAATGGTTATGGATTGGATCATTCCCATCCATTCCCTACGACTTTTGCATCAGGAAGATGGTTCGTTGGTGTGTTTTTTGCCCTAGCGCGTGTTTCTTTGTGGAAATGCGGTCGCGAAAACGGTGAGACACTGAGAGACCTAGGTTTTGAAGACCAGAATGACACCACAGATATGTCAGATACGTCTTTGAGTATACATACATTACATGGTACTATCCCTTCAACCCCCCCTGAAAATCATTGGCTCCAGGTATGACACCCGTTTTGGAGCTACTCAGCACCAATTGCAGGAGCCAAACGCAGAAGCGGTGACGATTGGTGAATCAATTCGGTCAATACTTGGGGCCCTTTGGGGTTCATCCTCAGTAAAAACGGTGATAACCCCATGAGCCGATATACTTATCCCACCTAGCAGGGATAGAACCTACTTGCTAAGTGGGATGAGCCACCAGGTAATGGGAAGACATCAGTCCAAGATTGAGGGGACATACTGTAAGTCTTACATTTTGACTCATTGGGCTCACATGTTAGTGGACTTAATAGGACTCAAGATTTGGACCTTTGGACTTTTTGTGCTCTGAAGATGCATATGTCCATTGGACTGATAGATTCTTGCAGCCTTTCGAAGATCCGAGTACAGATACGAATCTACAGCTACTAGTACAGAAGGAAACACACCATAAACTCATGTTGCATCCATCTTTAACAGGGACAATCATAATCACATTCAAAATCATCATCATCATCATCATCATCATCATCATCATCATCATCACCATCACCATCATCACCATCCTCATCCATCATCAACATCACCATCACCATCATCATCATCATCATCATCATCATTCTCATCATCATCATCATCATCATCAGCATCAGCATCAGCATCATCATAATCATGATCATAATCATCGTCGTCGTCATCATCACCATCATCACCATCATCACCATCATCACCATCATCATCATCATCCTCCTCCTCATCATCATGGATCATCATCACCACCACCACCACCACCATCATCATCATCATCATCATCATTCTCATCATCATCATCATCATCATCATCATCATCATCAACTGGGAATCCCCTTGAAAGCCTACCAAGCCACAGGAAGGAGGAGCTGGGCTATTACTTTGCTGGCATTATCCAACTGATCGAGCGGATGCCTGAGAACAAGAAGGAGACGCTTGGAGCAATGATGAAATGGATTACCCTCTGGTAAACTACCTCACTATACATAACTATGGAAAATTGCCATTTATGTTTTACCTACTGAAAATGGTGATATTCCATAGCTATGTTAGTTTACCAGAGGGTACAAACGTAGATCATAATGGGAACCTATCATGGATAATCATCTGTAGTCATCTATATCATGGATCATGATTGATAATGCCATGGTTGATTGGTACCTGAATTATATTTCATGTATGATCATTTCAGAGATAAAGTGTCACAAGAACAGCATGATATTCACCATGTCTACGCTCATATGTTTAGATAGGCTGGGAGGAATGTCTTCTGCAATCCCATCATGTATAGAAACTGACGCATCTGAAAACTGGAAAAATGGGTTTCCCAACATTTCCTGTTGGATACATCCTAGATTTAACATGGAACCTGGAAAATAGCGTTTGGAAGATGAGTGTCCTACTGAGGGATGTGGCCACTGCTGAAATGAAAAGGTCATTTTTTGGGCGTGTGACATCAATTATTCTTGGGTGAATCTGCATAAAACCATCATTAAGTCCAATCATTTGCTGGTTAAACCACCGTTTTGGGGATTCCATAGAAGGACCTTCCAGGACGGAGTCAGATCTTCATTAGGGCTTCAGCCAATTGAGCCAAGGAAGTACAAAGAACAGCCACTTGGTGGCATCTTTGGATTCCTCTGGTAAGGCAAACTTTTGCCTGGATGTTCTGGAAAGTTCGAATATGAATATGTCCAATCTTACCAATATGATATGTCAGATATGCTATTCCCATGTTTCATTCAATGGACTGGTTTAAGGGAAAATCTTACATAACCGGAAACCATGGGCATATGTTATTTTTTGGGAGAAATACAGGGTTGCCGGTTTCAAGTTTGGCTCAAACCAATCCACTGTTTCATGTATGGGATTATGATCTGAAACAATCATGTAGGTGCCTCTTTTTTTTGTTTGAAGGAGATTTGTTTTATTTTTGTTTTATTTTCTAAATATTCCTTTTTCTTATGTGGACTAAATGAAGACCGTTGGATATGCAACGTCTGAATACGTTTGACTCGTCACTTTTGTTGGTTCCAGCCGTGTTTTGTGATGCATTGTACCGGGTACCGTTAATGTGATCCAATGTGATGTGACACTGCAATGCCTCCAATGTATATTGCCTGAGTCGGTGCAGTCTTATGTAATTTACGGTGATGAGTTGGCTGCTGTACCATGCTATGAGGTGTGTAGAATCTAAGTCTAAGTCAATGATGTCAATATCTGTAAGCGTGTCTACTAATAGCGTATACCATGCTACTAGCGTATATAGAGCCAATGTCTACACTTCTGTATATATAGTTATTGAAATTTGTAGGGCTGAGCATCCACGAACTGCTTCCGGTTTTCCTTGGGCCCATCCATAAGATCCTGCCGTTTCGTTTCTTTCACGTTTTTGTGTCTATGTCTATGTTTTAAGTTTGATGAGGGTAGGTGAACCTCCCAAGTTAGCAGTTTCACTCCAAAAATATTCATCTCTATATTATATATATATAATATATATATATATATATATGTATATAATATGATATAATTATATATATATATATCTATATCTATGTCTATATCTATGGGATCAAAACTTCCGCACCCATTTTTGTCACTGAAGCCACGCCGCCTCTTTGGTCATCTCACGGCTGGCAGGCTGAAGAAACTTCAAGACCTGGTGGCGGATCAGCTCACCAACGAAGTGGCCGCTGTCGAAGAGGAGGAATATGCAGCTCGGACAGCTTTGCGATGACGGCGTTGCGATGACGAAGACCGACTACCTGGCCCCTGTTTTTTCGAATGCTGTTCTTTAGGGAAAAACCATGAGGTGATCTTGGGCCCCTGAGACTAAGAAACTACGTAGCTCCCATGGATCATTGGAGATGGTGCCGGCATCCCATCATGACAGCACCATGAATCCTTCCGAGCCGAGTTATAAACCAAGCGAACCAATATGTTGGATGGTTTTCACCCACCGAACATCTATTAACATCTATTAGCATCTATTAACATCTATTAACATCTATTAACATCTATTAACATCTATTAACATCTATTAACATCTATTAACATCTATTGATTATTATCATTCTCCACCATCCTATTAACTATTATCCATTATTCTCCACCATAAACCATGGCTTTTCCCAGCATAAACCAACTGAATCTCCACCAGACATCACCGCGGCCCAGGAGGACGACGATGTCCCATTGCCCACCTGTGAGACCGGCATGACCATCGAGGCCGTCCTTAAAGGTCGCCTTGGCTGATTGGTTATGGTAGAAAATTATACACATAATATGTATACTAGACAAGTTGATTGTTATATGTTATGATAGGGAATTATCCTACAAAGGTGTCTTAAGGACAGGGAATTAGAATGAATTAGACAGAAAAGTGTCTTAACATGTCTTAAACTTAGGTGGTGGAGAAAGTATAAGGTTAACCCAGGCAAGTTGGTTGAAGACAAATCATGTGCTGAGTATCCTGAAGAATTTCCATACTTGTGACATGGGAATGCAACTGGCATGCTGGATGTCTAGTCCCTATCAGTTCAAAGTTCACAAATCCCACGAATTCTACTCCATATACAATTCCTTACCACCATTTGCAACCGGGATATTTCATGAGATTGAAATCCCCGGTACGAAGCATGTGCGAACTCTCCCGATGACCTTTGGGGGACGTGGTTGGTGGCAGCGACTGGGGTTCCTATTGGGAGTACCAAAAATCCATAGGGGAAAGGAGGGGGCGTTCCGTCAGAGTTTGGGATGACGATCACCCCGGGGGGGGGCTACCCCCTACTCATGGAATCGACCAGAGTTTTTTTTTTGGGACCGGGTTGGCACTGTAGATCTGGGTAACCTTTGCAACATCGAAGGGAGAAATCTATCGGAAAGGTCTCCTGGAGCTTCCCTCTGGAAGCGCGGATGGCTTCATCGGGTTTGTCCAAGATCCCCAAATCCACTAGGTATGGTGTCACGGTGTCTCCCCAGATCTTTCGACTCCAAAAGGGCATCAACTAACTACCATTTAGATTCTTGGGGTTGGGTTCCTTCGCTCCCCATGTAGTAAGTTTTTTTTTTTCATCATTCCCGGATCCTTAGCTCCCCCCCAGATCCCTGGCTCCGCAGGAGGGGGACATTGTCACGTGGGAAAACTATGGGCCAAACTTCGTCACATGGCCGGGCCGGTCATCCCTCGGAAAGTCAGGTGTTGCTACCGGATGTGTTCATTTTGACTAGAGGATCCCCCGAAACAGAAGGGGTACCCTCTGGTAAACTAACATAGCTATGGAAAATTACCATCTTTAATGGGTAAATCAACTATAAATGATGGCCATTTTCAATAGCTACGTTAAATTACCAGAGGGTATTATTTGGGAACAGGAGTAGTTCTGCTGAATCCCTCAGAGAAAACTACACTATACAGACTATACATCACTATTTTCGAGCTGTTCAAGTGTTGCTTTTGAGCCAGATTCTAAATTGTTTCCTGGCTTAGCCGGGCTTGTTTTTTTGTTTCATAGATTCAACATTATTGCTGCTGCGGTTGCTGCTGCGGTGGCCGCTGCTGTTGTCGTTGTTGTCCTTGTTGTCGTTGTTGTCCTTGCTGTCCTTGTTGTCGTTGTGTCCAAGAAACTTGTGTGCATCGGCATCGCTTTAGTCAACAGAGCAGTTTGAAGACGTTTCACGGTAAGGTGTTCTTACAAATATGTTCCGTAACCATGGCTGCATTGAATGCCAACACTACTTCCATAACACGAAAGTCTTCCACCAGCGACATTTTCTGCAAGATCCAGCCAGTTCATCCAGACCACGCCCGAATGCTTCGAAGCACACCAACGCACCATCTAAGCCCAAAGCGCATTTGCCGGCTTTCGAACCTGCAACACAAAGCCAACCAAGCGACCACAACTATCCGGTACGAGGCGGCTGCTGCAGCAGCGACAACGGTTTCGGAATGGCGCAAGAACTCCTCTGCGTGCATCCTTGGCAATCATATCACAATAGTCTTAGAGCGTGCCTCGAGAAGCTGACCGCCGTCGTTCCGCTCTTTTGAGGACAACTAAAGCGGTGTTTCGCCGTGGTTGCGGAAGCAAACTTACCCCTTACCTGAGCCTTACCTGCCTTCGGAACACCTTAGTTTGGAAACTTGAGTTTCGAAACTTCAGTTTTAAACTTGAATTTGAAACTTCCTGACCGCATCCATACTCTGAAACGGCTGTAATTTTGGCTATTGTGACATGGCTGCTGGATGTACACCAATCATACCAACAAAGACAACGTTTATGTCTTTAAGAATATCATAGAATATCTATCAAGTGGTTTGTTTGTCTCAAATGGAGTTCCCCCTCACTCTTTGGAGGTTTGTCAACCTTGTTCTCCCTCCAAAAAACACAAAACAACGCCTTCTGAATTGGAGGCCTGGCCCATCCCCCATCTCAGGAAGAGGCTTCTGGGATGTCCCTTCTCTGAATTTGTGGCCGGAGTGCAGGACCCAGGAACCCCATTTGTGTGGCGAATAAACACAGTACAATCCAGTCAGAGAAAGATGGAATATCTTCAGTTACATATTATGTTGTGTAGGGCTTGTAAACTACTTCCTAACTGGGATGCGCATTGAAATAAGGACTCCTTGGCATTGACCCAGTCCAAATGGGTCCAAAGATGCGGGATGGGCACCCCACGGCCATTCTTTGATGGAACAAACCGAGTCATGGTTTGAGAACCAAACATGGGATGCAGCGGTTGCAGCCAACATATATAATATATGCGGGACATTGCCAGTAATACTGTGGTGAACCCAGTGTAGAATGGGCAACTATCTTCAATCTCAGCTGAAATGAGATGAGTGCCATAGACTCCGTCCCAAAAATGGAGTTGGGTTCATCACAGTCAGATCAGTTTTTCGTCAGCAACTGGTTCGGCAGACCCGGTCCGGAAAATCCTGGCGCTTCGTCTGGCAGACCAATCTGGCCATCGGCCGCCGAGCATCTTTGTGCTTCCAACACATCTCTGATATCTGCATGGTTTTTGTATCTAAAGATACCGTGGATGGTTGCGAAATCCTGCACCAGTTGGGATTCCTATTGGGATTCCTATGAAATGCTGTAAAGAATGGGATCTTCATAGGATTTTGCCGATCTACCAACTGGTGCAGGATTCTGCAACCATCGACAGTATGACTCTTCATCCTGAGATGATTTCCTGATTGGGTGCGAAGAAATTCAAGAGTCGATCTACTCTGGGATGCTTCCATAATCTTCCATAGCTACAAGAGAATTACCAGACGAGTATATTTGGTATTTCACAATTTTTAACGATATTACCATAGAACCGTCACGGTTTTTGGTCACTCAGACTCCGCTGTTTTGTATCGACAGAACGCAATGGATGAGTGTAGCGACTCATCCCCATACAATGGATGAGTGTGGCGACTCATCTTCATACATGCTTATATATTATACTATAGATAATAAATATATAGTTCATATAACCAGTATTGTCGTACTTGAAGCCCAATTTTTGGTGGTCAAACATGGTCTCTTTGCCATCCCCATTAATCATATCTTCATGTCCAATCGGATTGGTTGAGGAGAAAAATTACAGGCACCCCAGGCCCATATTTGTGGGAGATTCACCAGGAAATCATTTGCTTTTATGTCTAGTTCGGGGCTTCTTATACCCTCTATATTTTAGGATTGCCACAATCGCCTGGGAAGTCTCTGAAAGGTGGTGTTGGAGGCACCTTCTTTCTGTGTTTTGAATTTGGCGGTTCAGGATCGGGGACTACAAGAACAAACACTTTGAATACAAGCTGCGCATGAGTCCCTTGCAGCCAGGGTGGGTTAAAAACACTTCGCAGGCCATAAAATTCCCCAGGAACAGTGAGCATATCCCAGCATTGTGGGTAGAAACCATGGTATCCTGCATTAACCTGCAGATATGCGGTTGAACGAATCAATTGAGCATAAATTGGAGGTATCTACCATTGTTGCGACACACCCATCTTTCTCTGAAAATTCTGCAGCTCATGTCGCATCTCAAGTTATAGATTTTCAAACTCACCCCAGTGTATTTCAAAATGTCAAGCTATATATTATAATTATATATATATATATAATTATATATATATATATATATTATTTATCATCATATGCACAACAATTAGCAAATACTATATATGTTTGTTGGATTTTGTTGGTAAATATACCAGCATCTGCCGAATGATGTGGGTTCAGCCTTCCGTCAATGTTACTCCCGATAAGACACACGATCTAGCAAAGGATCTATTCATTTTCGGGCCCTTAAACATTTCTAGGCGAATTGAGATTGGTTGATTGGTTGGTAGTTTCAAAGATGTTTTCATATGTTTTCATTTTTTATGCCTAGGATGACAATCCCAATGGACCTGTCGTATGGGGATGGTGAACCCAGCACCTCGAGAAAGCGAGGAATTTTTCGCATGGCTTTTTAGGGGCCCATCTATGCCATCCACCATAGGATTTCTGAGGAAATTGTGGAACGACCTCACTGTGACCTCACTGGAATCATGGTTCGTAAGGGAAATTATCCCTTTTTTTGATAGTTTCCATGAAACCATGATTCAGTATTTCATATTCATTATATCAATGGGAATTCCAGGATCCTAAAGTGGAGGTACTGTACCATCTAAGGCCATATTTTGAGGGTATATCCCCTTACATAGGCCTGAAAAATAGGCCTTATATATGGTAGGTGCCTCCATTTTTTTCGGTTCCAATTGCCATTGATTATATCAATGAATCGAATCATAGGTTTCCATACAAAAATTTCAGGTTTGAAACCGCTTGGATTTGTGGTTTCCCTCAGGGATGGATGGAATTTGGCTCAGGCTATGGAAGTCGCATGAACTATTCGTTCCCTGGAGCATTTTGGGGTAAAGGGAGATCTCACCAGCAGCCTGGGGAAGTTCACCAGAAATCATTGGAGATTCCACTGACAAAAACCAAATTCTCATTGTCTGGGTATAACAGCGTACATAGTATGTATGTATCTTTGTAAATTATAACGACCTCACTGCGACCTCACTTGAATCATGGCTAATAAGGGAAATCATCCCCAAATGGCCTTAATTCAGGTTAGTGAAATATTGTAATTTACACAGATGTATGTACAGTATATATAATATATATACAATTACATACATGTGTATATATGTATGTATATATATATGTAGTTGTATATATATTTGTACATAACCCCTTTGAGGATGGGTCAAGCCGGAACCACAATGAGCCACGTTCAAAACCCAGTTGTTCAATTTCAGGAAGGGGCAATAAGGTCCTCGCGCAAGCAAAACCCTGGCGTGCATAAGCCCGCGTGAGCATCAGCAAAAGCTATTCCTGTGCGTAAGCTCAAACTGTGGGTGCATAAGCAGCGCGTAAGATGCCACGTGAGCATTCCCTTTGCGCCTCCAGAAAGACAAGACCTTTTGACCATGGTTCTACTTGGTATCTCAGAATCTTATATCTATAGTATACGGTCATCGCCACATCTATACTACATATTACAATTGTAAATTAGACTTAGACGTGCATATTGTCATTGCAAATACATTATACATGCATATACACGCATCAAACTCATACACCAAGACAATTTCTTTTGGGTAGACCGGGTAGACCCGTGCCAATCTATCAATCACTTCCCAACTTCTGTCGGATCATTTGCACTTCCAAGGAAAATTCCCTTCAACACCTCGACGAATACCTCTTGGAACAACAGGACTGGACTCTTCGGGTGGAATGGGTGAGAGATGGGTTGGGGTGGAGTAATTTCAATATGCAGGGAATTGGGGCTGTCCAAAAATGTAGGGTACACGGGTACACCCCAATTTATGGTAATTCGGATATATGTTTGTTGGGAAATTAGTCATAAACGTCATAAGCCATCAATGTCAGGGTAGCCTATTTTCAGACAAATCCAAGTATTATAGTGATGTTGGAAGTTGAAGCATGGGAAGATTAGATTTGGCGAGTCGTTGTCTCGTCGTTGTACGTGAGATGATTTAAGTTGGCGTTGACGGCCAGAAAGTTTCACCTGTTGGATGATGATCATAGGGGGGTTTGCTATCCAGTACATTGGGGATTGCCATGATCCATGACGGGAATCCCATCTAACAGCTGCACCATGTCACCAGAGAAGCCACAGGGTTGCTCTCCTGCTGTCTTGGAGACATTCGATTTGACGATGCTGATATTGCTTCGCAGGTTTCCTAAGTCATTGGGGTACCTCCAAATCATCCATTTGAGATTGGGAATTTCCATTACCATCCAGCTATTGGGGACCCTCATGACTTTGGAAACCTCCATATACTTACTTGATTCTTTCAACAAGTTGAATGTGTGCAACAATCTTCTTGGGGAAAGTAGCGTCACAACCAAGTGCGAATTTCCGGAAATGCAGATGGCTGGGAGAAACCTATGATCAAACTCTAGCTTCTTACTGGAACCGCAAAGAAAGGACTTTTTTTTTCCAGTTCAGTCTGTACCTTTGCAAAATTGTGACTGACATTTCGCTTCACACTTGTATTCCTTGACTGTGCTCTTCACATCAACTACTTGGCGGTTCATCCCACTTAGATCCACTAGGTTACAACCCCAGTTGTATGTAAATTAACCGCAATTAACCTACTTATCCCACAAAAATAACCAGTGAATACCAGTGATATAACCTATACTTAGGATTCGTGTGGCCACGAATAGGACGCTGGGATCCAAAGCGAAACGATTTCTGGTGCTTTCAGCACTTGGTCCTGGTTTTTTTCGAATTGGGTTGGGCGAAGGATACACATCACCATAATGGGGATAAAATGGACATATATAATGAGGATATACTGTAACGGGATATAAACCATCATGATTTAGGTGTTTCTCAAAAATTGGGTACCCTAAAACTATCGATTTCCCTTTGAATGACGGATTTTGGATGCTTTTGGGGTCCCAGACTCTTTGAAATCTCCCGCTGACCAGACAATTGGTGGTTTGGAACATGAATTTTATTTTTCCATATACTGGGAAGAATAATCCCAACTGACTGATAGTTTTCAGATTGGTTGAAACCACCAACCAGACAATTTTTAATGAGCAAATCATCTATAAACGGGCCATTTTCCATACACCCGTAGCTATGCTAATTGTTACCGGAAGGTATATAAAGTATTATAAAGTACCATTCCTTCAATCATTGAGTGATTGTTTTTCTGGGCCCCTGGAGAAGACAAGCAGAGGCAGAGGATGATCGAACAGCCCGAAATTCGCAGCCGAAGAGAGTACCTCACAGTTGATTCACTTAAGCAATTAATCCCATCCTAACATCAAATCCACCCCCCAAAACCATGGGTAAGGGTAGGTTTCTTTATTTGGAAACCCTTATTGGGGTATTTCATATTAGGGTGATAGGATTGCTGCAATCAAAACTTTCTCCGATGGTCCCCTGTCGAACGTTGCTAGCTGCTAGCAATCCATCCAATGGTCCAACAGCAGGGTTCAGCAGGGGAACCCGTGAATTGATTTGCCCAGATTCCAAGGATCTTGCAAATGTCACAATGTCCAAACGAAATTGAGGGATTTTTAGTGGATTTTCCTTCTCTTTTCAATGTTCACCGAGATATGAATGGATATTTTTTCGACATTCTGACACTCTCCAAAATTATGTAGACAGTACTCCATATCAATAGTCAAAAATCATCATTCATCATTCGTGACTATGACTTATGATCAACGGGCCACTTTTCAATCCATTGAATGGATTCATTCTTTGCGATACGAAGTGGGGTGCATCGCACTGTTGTGAATGGCTTATATGATGGGTTATACCCTGAAGTATCTATGGAATCTCCCCACTTACATAGAGGATTATAGGCCATATATAACCCCTGGGTTATATATGGATTGTAAACCACTGATCCTAAGTGTGGCCTGCACATCACCCAGGCGAAGTATTGCGGCAACGCCTTTTTCAAGGCCGGGGAGCTGGTCCAGCTGTGTTTGTGAATGGTGAGTTTGTGGCACTAAATGAAACGTAAGACATCATAGTTATCCCGAATCTAAGATATATGATTGCTATTAACTCATATGAAAAATATATAGTTGATCTATGTTGATCTATTGTAGTAGATAGTTTCAAACACAATGTATCCAATTGCTAGAGATGAGCCAGCCATTTTCCCAGTAGGGATGACCCTGGGGTAAACCAATGGTTTCCTAAAAGAAAGATCATCTAGAAATGGTGGATTTTCATGGATTTTCCACCATCTATTTGGAAAGTTTACAACAGGGTTTTATTGAAAACTGTTGAAGGAACCATTGACCAACTTTCTAGTGTTGACACGAGATTTCTCGACCACTTGCCAATCGTTCGCTGTTGAACGATGTGGCAGATTTTTGTCTACCTTGGACGAAGCTTCAAATGATTGAAACATATTGAAACTAACCACAAATCATCTTCAAATCACGATATATATATATATACATATTAGTATAATCATAATATATATACATATTAGCATAATCATAATATATATACATATTAGTATAATCATAATATATATATATATATATGAATATATAATATATATATATACCAAAAATGTCGGAGAAAAACATGGGCGAAAACGGTCCAGAATCTCAGTGGTTGATGCAAAGCGACAGAGATAGGCCGCGACGTGCCGCAGTGCCGCAGGTGGGTCAAGCCTTTGCAGATGCTGGAATTAACACGCCCCTTGGAAGGACCTGTGGCTTTGTCCTTCCCCATTGTGGCACAAGGGTTATAGGTGTTGGATCTCTTGAGTGTAGGACAGATGTTGGTAGCCTTTACTGTTGTTTTTGTGTTTTTCGTGGGTTTACAAGCACTACCGAGTTACAGAAAGAGTGCTTTGATCCATCGTGACTCATGGGTAAGAGACCGACTTAGATGATCCAGCCAGTAAGTAGTCATTCACGACAATTTTCCATCGTTTTAAGCAAGTTCCAAGTTAGTTGATGGTTTCGAACTCCTTTTTTTCCCTTTTCCCCGCTCGGAAAGGTGATCACAGGGGAATGATATCATAGTTATGAGTCTGATATCAGGTAGAATATTTCTTTTTGATGGGTGCCTGAGTCATCAGGCAGGAACTGTTTTTCGCAATGCCATCAAGGGACCATAAAAAACCGATCAATCCACGAGAATCAGACCTCGAAGACTTGGGTGATCAGTGGTTGAATGGATTTTCCCGCAACTTGTTCTGGCGGTTTCATAGATTCTTTAAATTCACCCGCAGGGATGAGAATCCCAGACGACTCGGAATCGGCAATTTCCAAAGTACCAAAAATGGGCCAAAACATCACAGAAGAATTGTGAGTTGAACATCACAGAATAGTTCACTAGCGCTCACCGGGCGATTTTGGGTTTTTGGCCCAAAATCGAAGTCTTGACCAACTTGGATGAAACCTCAGAGCAGGTCCCGGGAATGACCGGGATAATGAATTGCAACGGGCAAGCGCCTCACAACATAAAGGGTTCCCAGAAAATGTGCCTAAAAGTAGAATCTTCAAAGGGACACCGAAAAAAGAAGTCGGATTTTGTTGACCTCTTCATTTTCCCAACCCCTCAGTGAAGCTCAAACATCTCGACCCGGGTCTTCCCGACTGCTCCAAGATTTCTTGGCATCGCAGACCTGGGTCTCTTGCTTGGCACGGTCATGGCAAGAGGCACAGAGAGCTCAGCCTAGATTCTCCTAGATTATCATGGATTGAAACAAGATGGTGGCATTTGAGTGTCTGGTAATCTGACGACATAACTATAGAAAATCATGGAAAATCACCATGTTTAATGGGAACATCAACGAACTAAATGGCAATTTTCAGTAGCAAACTGTTAGTTTACCAGAGGGTAGGGGTTTTAAGCAACCATACTTGGGATAGAATGGGATATATCACCAACACACACACCAACCCTATTTGGCTTGGTATGAATATGGGCTGTACCCCAATTCGTCGCCTTTTTAATAGGTGAAATGATGACAAACTATATATATTCTTTGGGGGTAATCAGATAATCTGTTTCGGACAACCCATGTACTGAATATCAAACTATTAATAAGTCTAGGTGAATGACTATAAAGTCACTACGACGTCAACGAGGATGATTGTCTTGGAAAACACCCAAAGCTTAAATTTGGATAATTTAGATTGGTTCGTGATTGCAATTCGGCCAGATGAGGTACATGTTGAACCATTGAAATATTTTTGCTTTCATTGCTGTTGGCCTTGTTTCGGGATCATCAAAGGTATTGTCCATTTCGAATGGGGAAAATCAAGGCATTAAACCATGGGCTGGGACTTTAGAGTTACATTTTGTTATATGTTGGCAGTAAAGAATCCGGGGGCAAAAAAGAGAGGGCAAAGTGGTCGTTTCAGGTGTTGCTTTGGAATTCTGGGAGTACTTCATTGTATGGCCATTTCTAGGGCCATGCTTCTTGTCTCCCATCGTCCCAGCAGACTCTAATTGACCATTCAACAAGTCAATCGTATATCATGAATACCCTCTGGTAATTTAACGTAGCTATTGAAAATGGCCACTTATAGTGGATTTACCCATTAATAATGGTGATTTTCTATAGCTACGTTAGTTTACCAGAGGGTACCTTTCGTAATTGGCTTCTCGGATTCCTTGAAATGGTGGATGTTGAAGGGACCATGAAAACAGGAACCCCCTGAAATACGGCAGTAAAATCCCGCGGTTTCTTCTAGACTTTCCCTTAGATCAATCATCCACTGAATTCTGGGACCCTCAAACAAATATCTATCCCTGAAGCAACGTACATTGCGCCCCACCGCTTTACGCCGACACAGGCGCTTTTTGGACGGGCGAGAGGATGACGACCATCTATGCCAACCAGAGACAAACCACGGAGCACACCGCGAAGAGCATCAAGTTCACCCACACCGAGTCACTGGGCGGAAGGACTGGAAGGTGGGTTGGGAGAATTCCATGATTTCAGACATTTACAATCCATTTAAAATGAGGGTCGATCACTGACGTTATTTTGGGATACCCAACTCCATCCTTTTGGTCCAGTTAAGTTAAGACCTTGTGGATGATTGCAGTGTACCACTGTCGGACTGAATCCTCAGGTCCTCGATCCAGGCTGTGTAGCTGATGTAACTGATGCCAAAGTTTCCAAGATGGTGACTGAACTGTTGAACTAAACCAACTTAGCTAACATGCTAACATGAGTCTCCATTCTTCTTGGTTAATGCATATTCTTGGTTGGATCATGTTGGATCCCTATTCCACCTTGGGGCACCACCTTGTCCTCGAGGCTGGGTGTGGGCAAGAACCGATTAACAACTGCCGGTGGAAGGGGAGTGGGCAGGTTTCTTGGTGTCACAACGGAAGGTCATGAGGTGTTCCCATATTCAAAGCATGTTTGGTGTAGTTTGCATATATATCACATCTATATCTGCAATGTATATAGACCATTATATCATGTGTACATATACATGATATAATATATATATATATATATACATACATATGTTCAGACAACATGATTTAAATAACCATGGAGAATCACGGATATTTTTTTTGAAATCATTCTCTGCCTCTAATCTTAAAACATTGTTTATCTGACTACTTACTAGAATCACTTCGAATTGTTTAACCTCTGTTTGATTGACAGGTGAGATTCATGGATGAAGATCATTCCAACATCCCCCATGCAATGCTTGATTTGTTCTTGTCCTAAGTACAGACGCTGGGATAGCCAGCGCCAGTTGCAAACTCAGACCGTGATTTCGGGATTAGGAGCACCATTTTATAGTCGTTGTGGAAATAGCGGGTCATTCTGGCATTCCTGAGAAGCTCAGGTATGGGACCCGCGCGCGAAGGGATCTTGAAGCCGTAACACACTAAAACCTTGAAGCCTAAACCCCAAGCCTTCAACCCTGAAAACCATAGAAAAATTAAGGGAAAACCCTAAAACTTATTGGGCGAAATCAGGTGTTCGAGCGTCTTTGTAGCCTCATTTGGGTCATTTTTGTGGCAGATGTTGGTAAATATTCCGTAGATGGAGCAACTGGGTATTGGTTTGTGCAAAAAAAGACATGCACTCTGGTTTTTTTTCCTTCCTAATTTTCTTCCTAAGACTGAATTTGAGTAACCTTATAGTGTAATGTTTGACGATGGGGCAATGATTTGCCATCAAGGGACATCGATGTTTTGGAAAAGGGTTGTAAATCTTGGTTGGATTGTTGGGACATGGAAACACTTAATATTGATATTGGTGTTTCCTTTATTGGGGAATATGGGTGTTCACACTTAATCAATATTGGTGTTTCCGCGTTTCCGTCAAGCCGCAAAAGCCCCATACTCTTAGATGTCTGGGCACACGCGTGCCCTGCGTACCGCACACGCGTGCCGACCCACGCGTGCCGACCCACAGAATAGAGATGATCTGGATGCATTTAGAATTAACTAGATATTCCAGATGTCTGGATGCTACGAAATGCAATCTGCAGCATGGGGGCACAAAATTTTAATGCTGAGCAAGGGCAACCAAATGCATTTTGTGCAAGAAATTAAACGCATCAGGGTACCTCAGATGACATATTTCAATACATATGTTCTAGCCTGCATTTGGACAGTTTGTCAGATACTTGATTTTTTTAGATACTTGATTTTTTTGACTAGCTGGGCGATGAGCAATGGCAGTTTTGAACCATGATGACGTGCTGCAACTTCGCCGTGTTGGGCATGAGATTGGAGACCAGGCTCTGACGGGCAAGTTTCCAGTCAGGAATGTGTCTGATGATGTTCAGCAGTTATTGAAGCAACGCTTTGCAATCCTGCTGGATGGAACGAAGCCGAAGTGGCACTGCTACAACTGCAAATGGTCCTCGACCCAGAAAGGGTACTGCAGGCCTTTGGAGCATGTGTGCCTACAAGTTCTTCTCAAGGACGCCGGTTCTTTGTTAGCAAATGTTTAAGCCCCTAAATGCACACCATATATTTTTCCACCTTAAATTATCATGAACATCCTTGCGTGCCGGCCCGCGTGCCGAACGCGCGTGCGGAACGCAGCGTTCTGCGTGCTGCGTGCCGGGGCGCCTAAGCCCATACTGTAAATCCACGGATAAATCCATGGTGTCAGATGTCGCAAAGCCATTGATCTCAGATGCCCTGGAGGTCATTATTGATTAGACCCATCAGGTTCACATGCTGGTCACGTTTACTTGTACTTTTTTATTCATATGGTTAAAAGCCATTGGTGAACTTATGATATTGTTTAAGCTTTGGAAAAACTGATGCTAAACAAAACGGCATGGTGTATCATCGGGCTAAGCACACTAGGTACAAACTTGAAGCCTTCGTAGCTGAATGCGAGCCTTCATCGGTCGGGGATTCCTCTGGGGATCCGCAAAAAAAAAACATTTCTGATTGGGATTGGTTATGTTATATCATAGGTATACCTTCATTTAAATTTAATCCATGATAGATCTTCATTTTGAAAATCGTCTGTACATCTAATTAATCTAATTGATAATATGACAAATATAACGTGATTCCCTTTCTCCCAACATATAGTCACCTCTGTAGAAACCTCGTAGGACTGGAGTGGGCTTTTTTGCCTCATTTTGGGGCGTCTCTTGTGATTGAGGGATGGAATTATGATGAATTATTGCACTACCTTCCACTACACTTCGCTACATTACACTACACTACACTCCACTACACTACAACTACAACTACAACTACACAACTACACTCCACTATACTCCACTACACTCCACTACACTAAAGTACACTACACTACATTACACTACGCTACACTCCACTACACGACATTACACTACACTACACTCCACTACACTACACTACATTACACTACACTCCACTACACTACATTACACTACACTACCTTCCACTACACTTCACTACACTACACTCCACTACACTACAACTACGCCTACGACTACACAACTACACTCCACTACACTCCACTGCACAAAATTACACTATACTACATTACAGTACACTACACTACATTCCACTACACTCCACTACACTTTACTACATTACACGACACTACATTACACTGAATGACACTGCACCACAGATAGACAGGTAGACAGATAGACAGATAGATAGATAGACAGATAGACAGGTAGACAGCCAGACAGATAGACAGATGAAAGAGAGA
>Ga0126342_10001747_pt1 | contig 31786 bp, 22 predicted proteins | sample Cyp1metagenome_FD_92528 | JGI IMG/M metagenome (GOLD analysis project Ga0126342, IMG submission 92528) | Coral microbial communities from Lord Howe Island, Old Settlement Bay, Australia - Cyphastrea 1 metagenome | ecosystem: Host-associated > Invertebrates > Cnidaria > Coral ...
AAACCCGGGTTTCGATTTCAGTGCATGTGGTTTCCTACATTTCTGCGGCTCATCATTTGCTTCTTCCTGCCTTTGCACTTTGTCATCACTTTCGCGTTTGACACGGTTTTTGTGAATCACTACGGCGACTTCCTCATTGAGGCGCACCCAGAGGAGACAGAGAGCCAGGGCGAGGCTCCAGTGGTTTTTGCACAGAACAGGCAAAACCCGTCTTACTGGGCATCAGCTTCAGAGGATCTTCCAGGTCCTGAGTTCACATCATTCGCGAGATTGTGGTTTTCTACGTGCCATCGTGAAAGCAATGCAGAACCAAAATGCCCCATGGCGATGCTTGCACTGCAAACAGCTCCGCAAGCACAGTGCGTCGTACTGCCAGACTTGCCAAATGCCGTGGCAGTCGGCTATGGACCGCACGTACATCCATGGCGTCAAGCAGCAGCAACCGCAGACACAGCAACAGTGGAACTATCAAGGAGCACAGCACTACTACCAAGGAGATCAGTCACCACGCAGCCAAAAATCTCCGAGAAGATATCAAAGTCCAAGGAAGAAGTCTCCAAGAGGAGGCAAAGGAAAAGACATGGCAGGGATGGGCCGCCTTTGCAGTACCAGCCCTTTCAGCAGTTGCCACCTCAGGGCTACATGCCGGGCCCACCATTGCCTCCACCCAGTGGACCACCACCACCCTGGACGCATCCTGGTGCCCCATCCAACATCATGCCCATGGTGAATATGATGCCGGGCCTATGCAGAGCAACCAGGCTCCGCAACCATGCACTTCCTTGCCGACCTTCACACCCTTGGCCATGCCTCTACCGACGATGCCAACTTTGACTCAAGAACCATTACCGAACGACCTCCTCAATTACCTGCAGAAACGTTCAGTGGATCTTCCTCCGGATGTTCAGCAGAGAGTGCAAACGGAGTCCCGGAAACAAGGGAAGAGAGTCATCAAGGACCTCCAGGCAGCGGCAAAATCATTGGGAGAAGCACGGACAACCCTAGAAGAGGCGTTGGTCGCGCGCACCCAGCACATCAGCTCCTGGAAGTCATTTTTGGCAGAAGCAGTGAAGAATTGGACCGATTATGCCAAACTCTTCGAACAACACGAGCAAGCCCTTCAGATGAGGATTACGGCCGCTCGAGATCAATTTCAAGAGGCCAAAGAATGCCTGGACGCTTCCAAGACCTCAGCTGGCCAAGTGACAGAGATCAGCGACGAGGAGGAGATGATTGGAGACTCCGAGACGTCGGCCATGCAAATCAAAGAAAGCATCCAGACGCTCTCCAACTCTCTGATGAAACTATCCAAGGATGCGGAGTCGATCCAAGTGGAGGTGCCATCAGCCAAGCGACCCAGAACAGAAGGAAGCTCAGCTGCAGAAGATGTCAAGCTGCCCCAAGATGCAAAGCAGCCTTTCAGCTAGGCGGACTGTATATGACCCTATGGTATTGCAGTCGGAAGCCAGATTTGCTTGATCTTCCAGCCGTAGCAGCCATGAAATGGAGCCATAGTATCATGCGAGAGCCAGACTTCTGCTGTGAATGTGGTGCCAGAGAAGCTGCGCAGAAACTTGCATTTGAACTCAAACTTGAAGGCCTCCATCATGATCATGCCGGTCAATGTTCCCTTTCGAAGCCTCGGGACAGCAAGCGTCGAAATCTTCATGTGGGTTTTGCAGAATCGACTACGCTGAGACTGAGCTTTGATGACGACTGGGCTTTTCATGAATTTTGCTTGCCTTCAATGTTTTTCACAATTGGAGCTACACCGTGGAGTGGATGCCAGAAGATTGCGGAGATGAAACAAAGTCGTTTTCATGTCTGTCCTTGGTTTGACGGAGGTCTCGCACGAAGAGGTGAATCTACGGAAGCCCAAGACGGATCGGGAATTGCAACTCCACCCACGGGAACAGCTTCGAATCCCTCTCTCAATTTGAATATCGAATCTTCCAATGGTGCGGACAGCGTCGCTGTTGTAGATCCCATCACAGGTAGTATCTCCAGCTTGATGCCACCGAATGACACCTCCTCGAAAGGCATTTTTCAATGTAAGATCACTGACAACCACTTCGACAATCCTGCTCGAAGAGCACAACAAGAAGTTCCGGAGCCGGACCCTGACATCATTCCTGATATCCAAGAAGCACCGCAATTTGCGCAAGACCTCTACGCAATTGGGGAGCGGACTGGCATATTTTCAGATCCTGATAGTGATGGCGTCCTTCGAGTTCGAACATGGTATCTTCATCATCAGCATCTTTTGGTGAACTTCCACTCAAGGACAGTTGAGATTGAAGATGATTGGCGGCGATGGGCTGATGACATTATTGGTTCATGGCGTTCCCACTTACATGCAGGGGCCAGCATCTTCTTTCATCTCGTCACTCCGGACCCCTACAGAGGATATCTTCGACAGGAAGTCCACTGTGATATCCTCATCACGCAGGGCAATGACCTTCCGAGACGTGCTGGTCTCATTACTGTCCATTATCAAGGTGATCAACTGGACCCACACACCTATGCGGTTGCCAGCTCTTTGGAGATTGTGGTCAGTGGGAGAAGACTTGCAGAAGCAGCGGATGCGGACCAATGGTGTCTTAACATGCGACATCGCTGCAGTATTTCGATCGGATGGCAACACATTCCTTTCGATTTTCAGCAAGTCCACCAAGTCTTGAACGGCAATGCCTTCACCATTCTCATCACAAAATCTTCACATTCGAATGAGCTTGCGGCCTCATCACAGGGACTTCCTCAACAAGAGCATGACTATGAAGAGCTGCCATTTGAGGAAAGGTCCAATCCTTCGCCCGGGCATGCGAGAACTGCTTCATCGTCCTCATCCAGGCCTGAAAGTGATGTAGGAGTCCATGTATATCGCCTTGAAAGACCTGATGCACACTGTTACATAAGATGGGATGAGTATCGTCACATCCTGTTCAATGTTGCACATTGCCTTGGAGTTCCACGTAATGATATTGTGGCGATGCACTTTCTTCAAGCACATCCGATTGGGATCCATACTGAAAATGAGAGAGCTGTTATCCTGCAATCGTTCGCGGATATTCGCGCAGCCTCCTCAGAGCAACTCGTTCTCCTGGATCTTGAGATTCATGCACATGCTCTTCCCAATGGATTGCTGGTGCCACCCACGGTGACCAGACGAGTGATGAGAATTCATCCTCCTGTCCATCGTTCTCAACTCCTGCTGCTCAATGGACTCAATGATTACTGTGAGCTCCATGGTGACAAATGTATCGTCTTTGAGAACAACATCATTTGGCCTGCCCATGACCGCACAGTGCATGCATTGACACATGGAGCATATATCAGGATCCAAATTCCACCGCCTGAGGATCCTCTTCTGGACACGGAGACGGCCATCGCGATTTCACGCGAGTTTGCGCTTGAAGCTGACAGAGGACAACAAGCTACCTTTTGTCAAACACATCAGCCATCACGACCACACCTACATGGGCACGGAGAGGAAGATCATTCCTTGTTCCAGCACTCCATCAAAAGATTTGTCGATACATGCACGACTTGGCAGTCACAGTGGCAACCTGAGCATTTCAAAGTTGCACCGGACCAAGTTGTACATCCGACACTTCCCATTGGCGGACAAGAACATCAACAACGTCATCCTCCGAGACCAAGAAGCAGATTTCACGACCGTGACTTCGACACCCTCTCCAACCTCTTTGAATCAAGGTCAATCATCGAATGTGAAGAGGAGGGCCCCATTGCCTACGTTGATACATGGTATATACACCATTCAAACAGCCCGCAATGTCGAGCTCCTCGAGCAGTCAGGCTCTTTCATGACCCAGCTTCTTGGCTTGAAGACCTACTGGAACCCTGGAGAGATGTCATCGATCCTGAGCTTGATACAACAATCTATCTTGTGCGACCTACGCCACCATGTACACTATTTGAGTGCATCCTGGCGCATCTCATCATTGAACAGGCGCCGAGACAGGACTATGTGGTTGGACTCATATCGATTCACGAAGCAAACTTCCAGGGAGCCATCATCGATCACAGAGCTTTTTCACTGCCCTCCTTGATGACAGCGAGATCTGTGATTCGACAAGCTGACATTCAAGCGAGATGTAGCACAAGAAGTTGCACAGTACGAAGAGGAGCGATCTCACTTGACCCTCTTGACCCGGATCATGTGGATCCTGGCACCAATTTTGTGATCTTCATCAGGGACCAGGGACTCTTTGCTTCTTCTAGCAATCTCGAAAATGATGAAACTGGGTTCATGCAAAGACCTCCGGAGCTTGACCATGGAGATGCAGATGCGGGAGCAGCAGAAGGGGCCTTTGCTCTCAACCCAAATGCAGCGGCCTTTTGCCCTGGACAAGCACCTCTCAATGTCCAGCCAGAGACAATTCAAGAACTCCATGAACACTGGTCGAGAACTGCATTTAGTTGGGAACATGAATCGGCGTCTACATCTGTGATGACATGGTTCGTCGATCAGTTCCATCCACATCTGCGAACGTGCGGGCAGCCCAGACTCGTGAGGCTCTACGAGGATTTTGATACATGGGAAAGTACGATGAGAGCGGCCTGGAATGATGTGCAGTTACCAGGAGCTCCCATACTCTTCCACATCGTCCTTCCGGTTCCTCCCAACACAGGACCAGAAATTGCAGCTCATGTGCTTCTTGTTCAAAATCCCCAAGACCCGCTCTCTTCGTGTGTCGTCTCAGTCTTTGAAGCTACGGCGGTTGCTGCCAGGCTCACTTTTCAAGTTGCCATCACTACACAAGAACATCTCCTTTTGGAACACTTGATCTTCGGACTTGGAATTGAAGGAAGATGTCTTTACCCAGGGGCACCATCGATCTGTGAAGCTTGGATAGGCTCGGTTGCACTCCGCCAAGGACAGCCACATCCCGCCAGAGACGGAGATGGCATTATCCTGCAGTTGAGAATGAGACCCAACTTCCAACAACAACAAGCTCAACGAAATGAAGGAACCAACCTCTTGCAGGTCGGCACGCAACTTCGCACACGAAGGGAGAGGCGCCTAACACATGGGCTGGTGGCTCACACCCATGGGCCTCCCCCGCGAGCTCCGGAGCCAGCGTGGCGTGCGGTACGCTTGGCAAGAGCGTCGCAAGATCTTCCACATTTGCCTTCCTACGTGGAAGTTCTAGAGCCCCTTTCAAAGGCCAAAGTCCAGCAGGAGCTTGAAACTTTCGGCATTCACTGTAATGTTCTCTTGCTTTCGACTGAACAAATAGCTTTGTGCCTGGCTCCCTCCGCAGCTGCTGAACAGAGTCAGCGACATATTGCGTATCTTCCACAACAAGAGCCCGGGGAAGTACATCTGCACACTATGCCAGTCACCTCTTTGTCAGAAATTGAGCATATGCGCCATTTGTACAGCCTGGGTTACGAAAAAGCAGTCATTTTGCAAGAGATTCAATGTGAATACAACTTCAGTGAGATTCACTTCACAGAAGCTTCTGGCGGAATGCAGCAGAACCCCATCAAGAACAAAGTACTGCCACCATGGCCACCGCATCAACAACAACGTCAATGCGGTCAAATGTTTCATACATTGCAGAACCAGAGTACCTCTGACTGCTCTCTGAGCTGCGGAATCAATGAGAAGGACCTCATGGACTTCTTCAATTCGTCCAAAGGCTCACTATGCACATCTTTTGATGATTTGGACTTGCCAGAAATTTGCACACAACACTTTGCGACGCTGGCCCATCATTCACACTTCGATCGCCTGGTGATTTATGTCGATGGCTCATCCCAAGCACGCTGCCGACACATTGCGCCACAGCTCAACGATGAAATTGGAATACCAGATGCCTGGTGTTTCCTTGTGATGGGCGAAACGTATACGTCAAGCACCACATCAGAACTCTCACTCATTGGCTGGTCTGCCCATCAGGTCAGATGCTGCCCAGACCACGAATGGTATGTTGGTGCAGACAGAATCGGATCGGCCATCGCTGAGCGCGAAGCTCTTCTTTGGGCAATGATGTGGCGAATTGGGCAAAACTCCAACATCCCCACGCTCTTTAGGAGCGATTCAATGCTTGCCCTACAACAAGCAAGAGGAGAAGTTGGTTCACTCTCTTGTGACTTGTCCTTTCAATCACTACGAGGCTGTGCGCAACTCTTAGAATCAGCATTGGCACCCGGAGATTTCCTTTTGGATCATGTCCCTGGACATGCAGGTGACCCTTTCAATGAGTTTTGCGACTGGGGAGCAAAGTTGGAGGGTAGCAAAGGGTTCTATTTTAAGAGACCGAACATTGAGCTTGCCACCTGGCGACCCTTGCTCCCTTTTCTCTGGATGCTCTTTGACACCGCCGCCGGCATGCCCCCCTTTAAGGGGACTGGTTTTGATGTGCGACCACCGGCGCTCCCAGCAATAGCACCACCGGCTAAGAAGGAACCAAGGGCACCAACCCAGAGAACACTTGAGTTCGTGCTCAGCATCGCCACAGGGAATGTTCTCTCACTGGGTCAAGGTCATGCAGGGTTTGCAGGCAAACTGGACTATCTTCGAGCTCAGTTCAGAGATCTCCACTTGAACTTTTTTGGAGTCCAAGAAACGAGGGCGTCTGCTGGTTCGTCTCTAAAAGGAGGCGTGCTCCGACTTTCTTCAGGTGCAGATCAAGGGCAAGGTGGAGTTGAACTCTGGTGCAATCTTGCACAACCCATTGCCACCGGCCAAGGGAAAAGCCTCTATCTTGAGAGGAAGCACTTCACTGTAGTTTGCAATGATTCGCGCCGCTTACTGGTACGAGTGCTACATGACTCCTTTGAGGCCTGGTTCTTTGTGGGATATGCACCACATAGCGGGTACAGCATGCAAGAACGAGAAACCTGGTGGAAGACCACCCAAGATATCCTGACGAACTTCGTTGAGGATCAGATCCCTCTCTTTGTCTGCATCGATGCCAATGCAGGACCGGGAGAAGCTGATGGCTCACACGTGCTGATGTCAGGCTTTCGCACTTCGTCAGGTACTGCACTGCTGAGAGACTTTCTCAATGACATGCAGCTCTGCGCACCCATTACCAGTAGGGTACATGAAGGAACAACCTGTACCTGGACTTCTCCTGCCCAGGAAGAATTTACAATTGACTATGTGCTCATCCCGACCAGTTGGTTGGAATGCTGCGCCTCATCATGTGTTCTGGCAGAGTTCGATCTTGGGAACAAAGTCATCGACCATGCTGTCCACGCCATTGAGCTCAAGTGGAAGAGAACGTGCTCCACCACATCATCGACAAGCTTATCCAAAGGTGACTTTGATCGCAATCGCATTCGACTGTGTTTGCCAAAGAACTTTATTCCTGCCACAGTGGCACCCTGGAATACAGACGTTGAAAGCCATCTGATAGGCATCAATGATCACCTTCACGGGCAACTTCGACGCCATTGTCCACGCCTAAAAAAAGGGCCCCAAAGACCCTACATTGATGCTGAAATATGGCGAAGACGCCAGCTGAAGTTGGATCACAAAGCGCAGCTGAGGAACATCCGCCATTTGCTCCGCAGAGAAACATTAGCCCGGATCTTTGCGGCATGGAAGGGGCCAACCACATGGCAACAAGATCAATCCTTTTGTTTTGGCACCACGCTTCGGATAGGCATTTTGAAACACGGGCTTGGATTCAGAAGACAAGCAGCTGTTCTGAAGGACCAGATCTACCAGAACAAGAATGTCGCCCTGCAAGAGGTTCTCAGCCAATTTCATTCCAACACGGCAGCATCTGAAATTCAGCAGCAGCTGCGACCTTTTATGGGCACCAGCAGCAAACTGAAACAGGGGATGGCTCCGCTACCACTGGTCAAAGATGCTCATGGAAAGCCCTGCACGTCGCACACTGCCTCCTTGCACAGGTGGATCGAATTTTTCAGCGAAATGGAAGGTGGTGAAAGAGTTGATGAGATTACGCAAAGAAAGCTCTGGAGAACCAATCTGAAGAACTTGCGTAGCTTCATTTTGGATATCCACATCACCGAGATGCCCACCTTGGCTGAACTGGAGCAAACGTGCAGACAAGTTGCAGCAGGGAAAGCGTCAGGAATGGACAAAATCCCTTCGGAACTGCTCAGATACTGTCCAAAGGAAGTTGCGCGGCAACTTTACTCCTTGTTGTTGAAGATTGCAGTTCAGGGACAGGAACCTCTAGAGCACAAGGGAGGATACCTGATCCCCATCTGGAAGGGAAAGCTCAGCAAAGATTGCTGCCAAGCTTTTCGTTCTATCCTCATATCGTCCATGGTGGGGAAGACATTGCACAAATCTCTGCGCAACAAGCAGACGAGCCTCTATCAGAGCTACCTTCACCCTCAACAGCTCGGAGGACGCAAAGGCATCTCTGTTGTTCTATGTGGTCATCTGGTGCGAGCATTTCTTCGGGTGTTTGCAGCTCGAAATCAGCCTACAGCAGTCATTTTTATCGACTTGCAGGAAGCCTTCTATAGGGTTGTGCGCCCCCTGGCGATTGCAGGCCCGTGGTCTGATGAGCTTATTGCCACCATGGCCAAACGTTTGCACCTGGACCAGAACATCCTGCACGACCTCTATGCTCACTTAGCAGAGCCAAGTGCAGTGGAACGAGCCCAGATGAACATGACAGCACAGAAGGCTATCCAAGCGCTGCACCAAGACACTTTCTTCGCGCTGCCCGGCCAGGATGACCGTGTTCGAACCACACATGGCTCACGACCAGGTGATTCATACGCTGATGTCGTGTTTGGGTACTTAATGTCCCGTTTTTGCAGCTTCAGTGGAACAAGCCAACATCTTGACCAAGATCCCTGACGATCCGAGCATTGACTTGCACTCCAGGGGGTTTGCTGACTCTGTGCATCCTCCTCAGAAGCAAGTTGCATAGCATTTGGTGTTTGAAGCATGGGCTCCGGAGTTTGAAAAACAGCATTTTGCCTCTATTTGGGAGTTGGACTTCTTAGTTTTTGTGGTGCTCAGTCATCAAATAAGCTCCTGAGGGTTAGATCTTTTGATATGACATCACATCAATCTTTGTGTTCCATTTACATGTCACTGGAACCTTGCATGATATGCTCTTTGGATGTGACATCTCGTATCTATGCGTTACATTTTTTTGTCGGCAAATTCTACGTAAAAGGTACAATGGACTGGTGATTTGTTGGGTTGTTATTGCTGATAGTATGAAAGTTGGTTGGTTAGTCATGGTTGCGCAGGCTGGTTCCGGCAGTGAAGCTACAAGCATTGCAGCCATGCTCATTTAGCAGGCTGCGAACCTTTGAAAAAAAGGAGCTGCACTAGCTTCCTGCATCGAGATGATGGCGCCAGCAGCCGCGACATGCAACAGATTTAAGAGGTGATTCTGCAGCTGCGTCCAATGCTAATAAACGCTGTAAAGCTTCTACAGGGTGGCAAAGCTTCTGGATCATAGATCAGCTCATCTCAGTGAACACGTTGAAGTGGCTTGAAATAATCAATGTGGCCATTCCCTAGCTGCTTATGTTGTTCAATTAATTTGATAGGATGGATTCACCTATATGTTTTGGAGCTTACCATTTTTATCTGTAAGCCAAAGGCATGAACACAATGTATGCTGTTCACACAAAGCATCCGGTTTACAAGGCTTGCCATTTGGAAGCCTGGCGAGAAAATGAGGAACATATTTCAAGTTGCTGATGCTGCCGTGCAAATAGTTTTCACTCTCAGGAGCAAGAGATTAACAGTGCCAGCAGCCTCTGATGGGCTGTGAGCTATTCTATGGAGATCCCGCCAGTCCACTACCGCTCATTGTTCAGCCGAGTCGGTGCCAAAGTGATCCTTTGTCAGCTTGAACCTGACGCACATCTGCTCTTGCTCCCAAACGCCCCAGAGTTCAACCTCTGTCATCCACGGCCCGCTTTGGCTTATAGAATATTCTCGCACTTGAAAAACCAGCTCTTCAAAGCAAATGACATCTCTGTCACCCACGACATGAATTTCGTAGTTGGCTATCCATCTCAGCAGACTCTCCATGCGCACATCCGATGTGCGATCGCCGAGGGCTACCCAGGGCTTAGTGCCACAAAAGGGGCTTTCCATCTGGTACAAGTACTCGTCGAGATCAGGCACGCCATTAGGCCAGTCCATACCTGGGATTGTAACTTTGAAGATTCTAGACATGAATGAAAACTCCCTGATTTTACACGTCATGACTCCTGAATGAACGAAGACAAGTCACCCATGCGATCCGCATACTTGCTTTGCGCCATTGGTGGTCACGGAAAGCAGAGGCTGTTTTAGCAAAGCTTAGCCCCAAAAACTGCAACAATAGAACACAGGATCGTGACACTGTGCCAAAAGGAGCTTACAGCATCCTGCACAAAGGAGCCAAAAGGCATCCTGCAAAAAGGAGCTTACAGCGTCCTGCACGAAGGAGCCAAAATTAAGGCATCCTGCCCAAAAAGAAGCATAAAATGCTCCTGCACTCGAAAACTCCCACACCGTGAGCTGGAGGGAGGAATTGGCCTCCTTTAATTCCGCAATTTTTTCTCTGCGGACAATCGACTCTCTACGCTGGCAATCTGTCAAAATCCTAAGCGCGGTGTTCCCTAATTTTGTTCACAAAATCCCCTCACCGTCTTGGTGGGTTGCAGCCAGCAGCTCTCAAAATTCATTCAGTCATTCAGCCACATTAGTCAGCTGCAGCGCGCTTTGTGGAGGAATGATGCAGCTGCCCTTCAGCCAGACACTTGGCTTGATTCCTGTGAGGCCTTGTTTTGCAAATCGTGTGGACCAGACAATCTGCACCTTGCTCAAGTCCCAGCAGTCGGCAGGGAAAAGCCCAGCGATGATCAAGTAGTTGGCCTTTCCACCTCCCGCCATGCAACTCGGTGCTTCACCTCGACGGTGAAGTCGCCAGGCCCATGCTGCCCCTGAGGATGTTCGGTAAGGCTGTGGTACCTGACCATTGCTTGCTCTGGCTTGGATCGTTTCATGGCGTCGATGACTTGGAAGAGACTTTGCGCTTGGTTGTCCATAAAGACAATCTCAGAGCTTCCCTCAAACTTCCACATGATATCCACAGCTGGATCCCACATTTCAGTTGTTTCCTTCGGCTGCCACCATTTTCCCTTCTGCCATGACGTCAAAGACCCAACCACGGGAATAGGAGCGGGAGTAGTGTTCACAAGCATCAAGCGGTTGCTGGGAAACAGCTGGAAAGTCAGGCCTTTCAGCTTGTTGCTGCAACTCGCTTGAATCAGCAGCTTTGTCATGTCGAGCTCGGCCACATGAATGAACTCAAACTTGGTCGCAGCAGCAGGGTTCTCCACGGGGTCCACGGCATTGCTGGTGCGCAAGCGCTTGCTCGGCCGGTCAACATTGTCCTTCACAGGGATGACTGCGTTCATTTCTTCAAGAAGTGCTTCCCAGTCATCCTTGAAGGAGCTGGAGCCCCACTTTGCAGCCAAGCTCTGCGGCAGCTGGAGGTTCAGGCCATCCACGGTTCCCACATTGAGGGCTGGCGCCAAAATTTCAGGCTGTTGATCTGCAGGCAGAGTTTCGGGCAGCGGCTCAAAGTCCTTCACCTTCAAGGTCCGGGACAAAAACAGATCAACGGCCAAGTCGTGCAAATCAGCGCGTGCCCATTCCATTTGCAACTCCGGCGCCAAAGCAATGTAATGCAATGCAGTGGATGCAGCAGGCATTCTGAGCACGGCTCGCGCCACGTCACCTGTCTTTGGGCTGAGATCAACAATTGCCACACAGGCATGGCCAGAAGGTAGAGTTGCAAATGTAGAGGAAATCAACGCCGCAGCTGCAGATTCTCCGATTTGACAATACTTGTCTGCAGGATTCAGACGGTCCTGCAAATCAGAGCTTGGCAAGTCATCTTCAGTCTCCGGCACTCGCATGTCCTTGACTTGCAACATCTGCGCCCTGCTGCTGGTTCTGTTGTTGACATACAGAGCTGATCTCATCCAGATGCTTTGCGTCACATTTTTTGGTCCACTACGCAAAGGAAAGGCCAGCCGCAGTGGATACTCAAGGGGACGTCTGTCTCTGGGATCTGCTCTGTCCTTCCCATGCTTTGAAAACGCAAAAATGAGGCACAGTTACCTGGACATGACTGAGAAAATAACACTTGTCCTCGAAACTCAAGGAGGCTTTCTCATCGGTGTTGATGTCTTTCTCGCTCAAAGATTTGAGCAGCAAGTTCTCGGTCTTGTAAAGAGATCCTTTCGCGCGTTCCCAAATTGGCATCAAAATGATGCCCATGGTGTCTACGGAGTCTGCAGCAAAGAGGTTGGTCATAGCCTGCAGCTGCATTGACATTTGCTCCTCCCGCACAACAGATGGAGCAGCCCAGTTGACAATCAGCAGAACCAGCAGCGGTTGGCTGAGGCGATACTCACGGCTCAGCTGCCCCAAAGTAGCCACCACATCTTCGACTGCAGAGACAAACTTGAACTGAGAGGCTGGTCCAGTGAAAAGCGTCGCCGTGGCTTCCTTGGCACTGATGCGTCGCTTCCGAAGGTGCTCAACCCGAGCATGGTACAAGAGGCTCTCATGACAAGCAAGCTTCGATCTAAAGACCGACACTGCCTGGATGTCGCCTTTGATCTTCTGATGGACAAGCTCCCACTCCATCTTCTCAAACTTGCTGGCCTCGATCTCGGTCTTTGCATGGCCCAGCAGCGCCAGATCTGTGCAGGACTGCTTTTTCTGGTGGAATTCTCGCAGAATCGTCCTCGGCTTTCACAAACAAGTCATTGATGTTATCCGTGAAAAGTGAAAAGCAAGAGATTCTTTTTAGACAAGTTATTATCTTGAAACAGACTGTGAAACTGTGGATCAGCCAAGGAGCACATCCTTCCAGCAAATGTCAGATTTCTTCTCATGCAGCAGGCTTTGGAGATCTAGCGACAGCGTCACATCTCCGTCAAGAAATTTCTCATGCACAGCTGCCAGGTCTTCAGGATCTACAGCATGATGTTGGGCTTCTGTCTTCGCCCATGTCCAGAATGCAGAAAGCTGCGAGTGCTCCTCCAACCTCGATTTTTCCAAACTTCGCCTCGACTTCGGGTTCTTGGCCAGGTGCTGTCTGTTGAGGCTTGCAATCCAAGTTTCAAAGGACTCCGCTGTTACGGCAAGAATTGGGTTCCAAGAACTCCTGCCAGTCCGCGGTGCAAAGTTCGGCAGCAGCTTCTTATTGCAGAAGCTATCTTCTCCCCACCACACGGCACGGGGACCTATCCTGGAAAGCAAATCCACCATCATCTCACATCCCCGCTTGCAATTTGGCTGCAAAGAGCCAGTGCTGCCACACGGCAGTTGCCAGTCACCTTGCCTCTAGCGCTTGCATTGCTGTTGAACTTCTCCAGGATTGCTGCAGGCCTGTCACTCCCACCTTCCAGAAGACGCAGTTTGTTCACCCAGGTCATCACATCATGAGCCTGGCGGATTGACCCGGAGCAACTCAAGTGCGCATTGGCTATCGCCACAGAAGTCAGGCTGGCATGGGCTTGGAACATGACATGGATCAGCTGGACAGACCGATATATGTGGGGGAAGTGCACCATGACGTCCACGGCCAGGTCCCGGAAGAGCGCCAGCAGTGAAAGCAAAGACACACATCGCGCACAGCCTTTCACATAGCGGCAGCGGAAGTCAACTTGCGAAAGCACACGGTCTTCTGGGCTGCACCATAGAAGCAATGGTTCAGCTTCTGTCAAGAACCCATGCACCAAAATCTCTTCCAGGATGTGTCGACATGTGCAGCGGTACGGAAACCCTTTGGTGCTGCGATCTGGGCTGAAGGAGAGCGTAGACACATGGACGAAACCTTTATCCTTCTTTCCCAAGACAGCAGGCTGAACATAATCAATTGAAGCCATCCAAGGGAACACGGATGACAAAGAAGCACGGAAGTCAGCTTCTGAATGTTTAAATCTCTCAGCCAGCCATTGGGAAGGGCCTCCACATTCATCGCAAAGGACATCGAAAGCTGTCAGCACACGTTGCTGTAGGGTTTCCCTGTCAGTGATCCCCTCGCAGGGCTGCATCACTTCTCCCATGCGACTTGAAGGCGCAAGCTTGACCTCAGAGTCTTCAAAAGAGTCGAAGACGGGGCTCTCAAGTTTCTCCTCCACTGTGCTCATTTCTTCAGCTTTTGCATCCACGAAAGAATCCTCCTGCTCAGGCTTCGGCTCCACCAAGGCAGCCTCCGTGGCTCCTGAAACCGAGGCAGTTGCAATCTGACAGCCTTAAATGGCTTCGCCATGACTTCATGACTGAGTCTCATTTCCCAGAGACAAGCAAATGTTGACTGTCAGCCAAAGCAGCATGTAGAAGCAACTCAATGCTTCTGCAAAACATAAGTAAAGAATCAGAAGAACCACGGTGTGTGTGTGTGATGACAAGGAGCAATGATGCATCCTGCAACTAAGTATAACCAGGTTGTACTTCACTATTTTACGAGTTTGCCGACCTAATGTGCATGCTATGTCTACAATGTGTAGGAGCCAGTTGGGCGTCCTGCAAAGATGTTAGGAGCAAAATGCATCCTGCGAACTGCGCTGCTGCTGAGATTTTCTCTGGAAGACTCGGAGGCAGTCCTTTCGTCATGGAGCTATAGCACTCTCACGTTGCTGCAGTTGCAGAAGCTCCAGCAGCTCCGCCACCTCCGCCATGGGTGTCATCGTCATCGCCACCAGGCGGGCCTTTGAGGCAAAGTGGTCACATCAAAAAAAATAACACACAAGGGTTTCTATTATAGGTGGGAAAAAACTTGATTCAATCAATGTCAAGCAACTGTCACGGGGAGGAGGTTTTGGTCGCACTTCATTCGGGTAGTGCTCTGCAAACCAACGCCTTCGCTTCTCAGGGTTTCCCTTGGTTCCTCGTCTCTTTTTTTCCTTGCGACCTTCATCATTGTCATCATCATCATCAGGGCGTCTGCGGCGGCGGCGGCTGCGAGAGCGTGCCCGGAAGCCAGTGCCTGCAATGATGAAAGTTTTGAGGAATCGGATGTCATCTTTCAGGGACGGGAAAGTAACAACAATTTAATAGCTAAGCTGCTCGCAGCAGAAGGACTGGCTCCTTCGCGGCGTGGATCAGGAGCCACGGTCATCACCGACTTGGGCCAGGCGCCAGGAAGGGAGGACAAGGAAGCAGCTGGAGTGGGGCCAGGAGCATCATCATGTCCGGTCGAGGACAAGGAAGGACCTGGAGTGGCTGGAGAGCTGCTCTTCCTCGCATACCTCGGTGCAACAGGCATGGTCCTAGCCCCTTCAGGTCGATTTTTTGGCCCTGCTACAGGGCTCACTGGACGGCGAGTGGAACGTGGGGGCGGCTCCTCTTCCAGAGGAATCTCCTCCATCTCGTCATCGGCAGCAGGTCGAGCTGTCCCAGCAGGAGGAACTGCGACATCCTCATTAGGCTCCTCCACTATTGGCGTCACAGTCATAGGCCGCACTGGCATTGCCGGAATTGGACCAGGGCGGAACCCAGGGGGGCCCATCATAGAGGGACCCATCATAGTAGAAGCAGCAGCTGGAGGACCCATCAGCTGCATGCCGGGCGGCATCCCCGCGATCATGCGAGGTGGCCTTGCCTGCCATTGCGACATCATGTGCATCTGTGGAGGCAACATCGGCATACCAGGGTGCCATGGAGCAGCCGCAGCAGCAGCCCGCACCTGGCTTTGGTGCTCATCTTCTTGTAGGACCTCTAAAAGGCCTTGGGTCAGATGCAACAGGGCACGACGACCAGCCATGGCTCGAGGAGGCGATGTCACCACAGGAGAAACAGGAGAGTTACAGAAAATATTCTGATGTTGGTTATTTGACGCGGACAGTTTTGAAGTATATGAACTGTATGTACAGGTAATCACTTGACATGCCTACGCAAATCTACTGTGATTCCTGTATTTCTATCACTGCCAACCCCGGTCCTTGAGCTTTCAGCGTGAAGTGGAGGACAGCATTCGGCTTCCTGGGCCCCACGCAAAGTGGTTTAATTCTGTCGGAAAAATCAACGCTGTGGCTGCAATGATTCATGGATCATTGTTTGTCTTCCCTACAGCGAAGGCGTTTCTGCTGCAAAAGAATATATGTTTATTTGAAAGATACATAGACCCAAGGCATTTTGGTTTTTATAGTGAACGCAAAGTTGACAGGAATGTTTTGGGATAAGTACATCTTTTTTCCACATTGCTTGGACACATGCTGGACAATTCTATTGCCAGCGTGTTTGGACTAATATTGTATAATATGTTTTCAGCACACAGAAGTCTATGCAACAACATGTAATTTGGAATATATTCCTAATTTTGCAGGCATGTTGGAGAAACATTGACCAGAACATGCTTGCGACAGGAAACAAGTAACCAATGTGAAACACTTGAGTAACAGCATTGATTCGTTTAAAAAACGCAATCTAGCTTTTTCCATGACAAAGAGGAGGCAATCATATTCTGTGACAATCATATTCTGTGACACTAAAACCACCAAAGACAGAGGCAGCCCCACTGCAGAATAAGTAAATTTGTTTCAATTCCTGAGGGTCATGGGGTCTAGAAAATAGGGTATATATATATAATATATATGTATATAATTGTTTCTCGAAAATTTACATTCAGTTTTGGGAAACAGTTTCGGCCAAAAAACAACTACAATATATTTTTTTACATCTCATATCTTTATTCAGAAAGTATATTTTCGAATGCTTTTTTTGGCAAATGCAGCAAAGTCACCTACACAAAATGAGTAGTGGACTTTGCAGCAGTTCGGTAGAACTGCTGCGATCCCCTTTCTTCAACAACTTTTTGCAGCGAAGTCACCTTCACAAAATAAGTACCTGACTTGGCAGCAAAAAGTTTTTTCTCTGGGAGATCTCAGCAGTTCGCTAGAACTGCTGCGATGTTGGCCTCTCAATTTGAGTAGTCGACTTTGCAGCATTTACATGTTTAAATTTAAAAAATATAAAATGTTCTTTTGTTTTTTGAACATATATTGCTGCGGTTGACCAATCGACTTGGCCAATTTCTAGGACCCAATTGTAGCAAAGTGATGTTTCAAAGGGGCTGCCTGGCACGCTTTATGTATAAAAAAGCTGGTAGGTCCTCTTGCGTACAAAAAATGAAGGTAGCTGTGGGTCATTGTTTAATTTTTTTTGTGCAATCAGTGAAAAGAAGTGTAGTCTTCGTAGCAAGCGCTGCCGCACAATGATTGGCAATAATGTTTTCTTGTTTGTTGTAAAAAATGTTAGGTATTGGGTTGATCATTCAAGCAAGTTCCAAATAAACGTGCAGATGCCCCGGAGGAAAAAACACTTCATTCCATGACTGTTCCCAATATTGCTAAACTCCTTGTCCCTAAAAACTGACGAGATCTTTTCTATGACGGCTTTTCTTGCATATCAAAAATATAGCACAAAATGTGGACAAGTGTGGGATTTATCCTGTCTTGCATCACTGTAGTTTTGGAATGTTGTCAAATTATCTTGTCAGACACTGCTGAGCCTTGATCTTAATCCCTTTCTCTGACAACACAGAATGCGCGACAATTGTTTATCACCAAAAAGAACTCCAAAATGAAGCTCGGGGAATCAAACATGCAGCCCATCACTCTTTCGCCAGTATTGCAAAATGCGATCTTTGCAGCAACCATGCACCAAGATGTGTTTGATTTTGATTCCGTTTTACTTCAACAAGAAAGCAGAAATGTGGGAGGCTGTGATTTGCATTTGTTCTTTTCCATGCTTCCTTTTCAAACAGAAATATTTACTATTTGGAAGCTTCTTGTTTTTAGAAAGAACAGTTTCCAATAATAACGTTTGATGCATCATAGTTTGGATTGTAAAGTTTCTGTTTAAGTTGGTCGTGAAAGAGCTGTATTTGCTGCCCCTGACAATGTCCTTATTTTGGAATTAGCAATGAAAACTTCCTGTTCAATCACACAGGGTGTATTTTTTTTCAGACCAAAAAATGATCCACTGTTGTTACCACTTTCAAAGAAGGTGCTCGCATCAGATTCCTATAAAACCATCGTGTATTAATTGCAACTGATTGTTTCTTAAAGCGTGAATATTGCAAATAGTCTGTTTCTCTTGTTCACTGCTTAAGTTGCTGCAGCTTTCAGTGTTCTATGAAGCAACCGTGCCTTGTTCGCTGAAATGCCTTTGCCTGGAAAAACTATTGTTTTTCATTCATCGCGGTATGTGGCGATTCCTTTAAACAAAGAACTTTGAAAAAGTCACGGTGACTTGTTTGGATATGTTTCCCAAGACTTGTTCACTTGTTATGATATATTGTACAATCATGTCAACTCCAAAACACATTGTTTGTCAGGATTGTGTACCCCAAACGGTAAGGCGCAAGGTGCTGCCTGCAAAAAAAGGAGCTAACAGCATCCTGCAGGACAAACACGGTAGGAGCTACACAGCATAGACTGGAGCGTCCTGCAGTAAAAGGAGCAATCAGTATGCATCCTGCAAAGGCGGCGACTATGTTTTTCCCCCCTAATGCATGGTTCTGAATGTTTGGATCGAATTTCCATCGACCGTTGTCAATGGTGCAGGTGCATCTACTCTTAGTTGATGAATTCCACGCTCACCTCAGCACGGATTGCTGCAAGCATGGTTTCCACCATCAATGGCGGATAAGTTTCGCATAAAGAAGACAGCTGCACTCCATTCTCCGATCCTTCGATGCGCCTGTGGGGCACTGTGCATTGGCAGAAGGCACCATCAAATGCTTGACCCAGCTGAGGCACATTGTGAACCAATCGGGTTCGCTTGCGAATGGGTTGCTGGCTACCCGGGCTGCGGAGCCCAAAGCGACATTGGTCAAAGCGTGTCACAATGACACCCGGTTGCTGGCTCAAATGAAGTAGAGGCCCAGTCTTCCAGCTGGATGCACCATCTGGGTGTTCAAAGACAAAGTGCTGACGACACCGCAGCTGATGCAGGCCAATTTCACACGCAAAACTCAGCAAACGATCTGCTTCATCTCGACGCTTCTGGTACTTGGCTTCACCCATGGCCTTGCGACCCCACATGTTCACCAGCGCTGAATATAATGTGCAAGGGGGAGATAGCACAAAGACCTTGGGTGCATACAAATTGATGTGGTTCCACACTGTTGCGCGGCCATTGACGCCAGCTAGATCCATCTCCTCGTCTTCTTTCCAATCAAACGACTCGCCCGCAATCAAGTTGAAAAACTGGCACCTTGGAACCAGGCGTGGGCGACTGAAGAGCTCTGACACATCCACTGTGTCATCGGAGACAATTTCCATGATGGCATCCACGCGCCGCGTTGACAGGTTGTCACTCATTGTGACGACAGTCTAGCAGGGGCACTTTTCGCCCCCAAAGTATCTTCTGCTTTGCAAGCTCTTGAACCACAGCTTCAGAAACAAAGAATTCATCACTCAGCACCTTGGATCTTGCAAGAAAGCGCCGGAGAAACCGAGGCACACAGAATCAAGCTTACTTCGAAAATTCCCAACCTTTACCAGGCGACAAATGAGCAGCCCGGCAATGATTTTTGGCCGTCATAGCTTTGTCATATATCTTTTGCTGAGCAAAATACGTTCCGTCCATGCAGTTGATGGACCTCCCCTGTCTGCCTTTCTCAGCCGTGTCGACAGACCCGAAGCAACAAGACTGCGTGAAATTCAAGAATACTTTGACCGCTTGCTGATGCAGCGTAACATGTTACTTCAGCAAGCATGCAGCATGACTTTGTACTTAACTGTTTTTCACCGACAATTTCACTCAGAATTGTCTTTCCCCTAGTCGTGATCAAAAGCTCACAGCAACGGTCCAGCAGCGACATGCATCTGGCTTCAGAATTGTGGGCAACTGTTCTACACCCAACTGTTTCTGCAACACTTGTTCTCCCGAAGCAGAAATCATTATGTCCAGACCTACACTGCGGGCTTCAAAATCCAGACGCCTTTCTTGTCACTTTCGACCAAGCCTGCCTTGGGCCTGCAAGTCGTGCAGCCAACCTCGTCATGCTTGCACTTGCCGCAGCCAACTTTGACACCAGGAGGAATGCTAATGCGTCTCTTCTTAGCGCTAGGCTCAGCAGGCGCCGGGGGCGCAGCTTCAGCAGCAGGCAAAACACCGTCTAATGCTGCAGGTGCAGGTGCACCAGCAGGAGCAGCAGCAGCGGCTCTCCCTCGCCCCTTTCCTCGTCCTCGTCCCCGTCCTGGTTCTGCTTTCGGAGCTGTCTTGGCAGCTGCCCTGGGGGCTCTCTTATAACAGCTGCCTTTGGAGCTGCAGCAGAGCAATCGGTGCCAGGAGCAGGTCGAGGTGCAGCTTCAGCATGCTGTCCTGGAGGACATCCTTTCTCAATTGCAGCTGATCCAAGAGGAGCGCCTTGCACTGAAGAACCAGCAGGCGCCGAAGACGTGCGTTTGGTCTCTGGCACCACAGCAATCTCCAAAGGCCCAGTGAAGGCAAAGCCCAAATCCAACTGAGGTCCTAAATCATCTTCACGGACAGAATGTCCACGACGGCCGCCGAAGACCCAATGAATCACGGGCAAGATCCAAGAATCGGCTCGGCCATGGCGGTTGTTGATGACCTAAGCAGTGAACCAAATAATTAGCAAAAAAAAGACTTGAAAAATGACAAAGAAGAATGGATTTCAATTGTCAAGTAGTGGCCTCCCGATTGAACTTAAAGGAGTGTCGCAGGGCCCCATCAGGCACATTAATCCCATTTGTCCTGATGTCATCGGCTGCCCTCCTAGCCGGTTGGCCTCAAGGCTGCCAGCAAGACGCTTCAATCTAGAAGCTCGCTGCTGGTGCGACTCACTCCCCTAAAGCCCCACACCCGGGCAACGGTTTGAACCCAGCAGTTTAAGGAGGGTTCCGGAAAGGCAAAAAAAAACAACAAGTCAAGTGGCTAGCTCCATCAGGTAGTTGTGAGCTTGCATGTAATCCCACTGCTTCATGAGCTCGGCAGTTTTCTGGAACTCCTTGCTCTGGCGTTCGGAGAATTTGTGCCTAGGAATCGGAATGTCACAAGGCCGCGGGCTGAGCTTGCAGAGCCATGCCCAGGGAAGGAAAAGGATGGGTGCCTGCGAAAGGTTCTTTGAAGCCATGCACAGTTTGGACAGCAAGATGACGTCTCTGCTGTTTTGTTCCACACCTTTCAAGACATCTGGAACCTGAATGGCAGCTTGAAAGTTTGGTGGAAGACTTTCACGTCGCACGAGCTTGTAGGAATGGCAAGCCTCCAGGTTTTTCTTGGTAGCTTCTTTGGTCTGATTCAGGCCAGTGATGCGGGCACCAACCGCCATCAACCACGTTTGGAAATCCATAACAGCATGGGCCCTCTCAACATGGTAGTCCATGAGGTTTTGGTGGATCCTCTCCTTGAACTCGTCGGGATCTTGCAGCACCTTGGCCTTGCTGAGGACTGTGGCCACATGGCTGAAGGAAGCATCTTGCCGGTTATGGGTATGGCCCACACGGCCTTGGCACAAGACCGCCGAAGTCACATTGCCTCGGCCCACCATCACCCCGAGAAACTTCAGAAAACAGTTGTTCTTGGTCTCAGCAGTGGCATTGTCGGAGACACACCGAAAGTGCATTGGCAAATCCACACCACGGTCAACCAATCGCTCTGCGACCACCTGCCAAAAAAGCCACAACGATTTGATTTAAACCAGTCAATTTAACAATCCGGGAAAAAAAAACTTAAATCCCAGAAGACCTCGCCTCAAGCGCTCGTGCTGTCACACAGCACTGTAAATTAGCGCTTTTTCCGATGTCCTGGTCAACCAAAAACAAAAACTTTCCTCCTGGCACTCCGTCAAATATCAAACCGTGGGCTGCCAGCTGGGGACGCCACGCTTGTGACAAAGCCTTCGCCTGGACGATTTGTCTCGGAACTCGAAACTTCGCCTGGTCCATGGCGTCTTGTGTCCAGTTCAGCACTGCATTCTGCCGGGTCACCAAAGGACACCCGGTCGAAGTAGTGCCCACACTGTCTCTGCCAAGCTGTTCTGATTGGGCATCACAGGAACGGTCTTTCATAACTGAGTGCACGTGGTTTGACTGCGCAGCTTGAATTTGTTTCAACTGCACTTCGCACTGAGCCTTCTTGCGCAAGGCCTTGAGCCGTTCACACGTCTGACACTTGTTGTGGTCACTGGCATCAGCAATGCGCAAGAAGTTTTTGAACTCCGACTTCAGGAGCTGCCGCCGGAAAGAAGTCTTGTGCACCGGGCTGTCGGACCAGTTGCAGTACATCTCATAGAACTCCTGCCAAGACATGTGTGGAAGGTAGCGCCGGGAATCTAACTTGCCAGAAGTCTCCGGACCGACCACAGGCTCAGCCAGCTCTGCTTCGTGGCAATCATCCAACCTCAAAGTTCTTTGGCTATCATCATCCTGCGGCATGTCACACTCCACCTCCAGAGGCAAGGCACCAGGTTCAGATAGTTCCATGGTGGACCCATCTTCTGTCGGCACGTGCATTGCCCAATGGCTATAGGCGTGGAACAAAAACTTGTTCACATCTTGCTGTCCGGTAGACAACTGGGAGGCGCGATGATGACAGTTCAAACCCTTCTTCCGACCATCAGGAGGCGGTCCATCAGCATTCACAGCAGCCGCCAGCTCTTTCAACGTGCCGGACCCAATCAAATGCGCCTTTTGCCATGTTTTCCTGCAAACTGGAGTTCCTTGGATCATGTATTGCCCGGCTGGCACCTTCTGCGAAACCCTCATCTCACGTAAGAGAAGCCATTGACGCTGGCGGCGTTGCTGAGCATCACACTGAGACATCCCTTCACGCAAAACTTTGCAGGCAGTTTCCAAAGAGCTCTGAGGGGGCACGCATGGTCCATCCTTGCAACTGCATCCCCAGCGAACAGCGCACAAAGGATCTGAATCAGAAAGAACAGGCCCATCATCAGAGGGCAAGCTGCAATCAGACTCCGACGTCGGCAACTCTGGAAAAGGCTCCATAGCGTTGGAACGCGACAGAGCCATCTTCAAAATCAGCACCCCAGCTTGAAGTGACGTGGCCCCGGCGCTTCGCGTATGGGCCCAAAGCAACCAAATTCAGTAGTGCGTTTAAGGGAAGATTTAAAACACCAACCTTGAGTAAAGGAGCAAGAATGCTTCCTGCATACTATTTACGAAAGGTGCTTGGAGCTACCTGCCCTGACAGAGGAGCACATTGCATCCTGCAAAAAAAGGGATGTGACCATGCAACTATGTGAAGCATCGCCTATCCCCAAAATTTCAACGCTTATCTTTACCCAAAAAAGATAGCACCACCTGCACCATATTGCGCAACCCTGTTTTTTCTTGGATTGCGTTGCGCCTGGCCAGTGTCTCACGCCCATTCCTAAGACTGGCAATGGCTCAGCCAGAATGCTAGCGAAAGTCCAGGGGGACTTGCAATGGTCAGAGGACTTCATGATTTGATCTAACCAGCAAGCCACACACATAGACATATTCTTATTCAACAATTTTGTCGATTAAACACGATATATGGATTTATTCACCCTGCCAACAACGTTGATGTTTCGGAGATCAAATCATTGAATTCCTGCGCAGGCACTGCGTCTTGAATGGTCGATGTTGTGGAGCAAAAATAAGTTGAACCAATTTCTTTTATTCCTAGATAGCCAAGGGAAAAACATTTTATCCAATGCACTAGCGTGAAGCCACACGAAACAAGTTCAACACAGACGTGGCATCAGCCACAGCTACGACTGGCAAGTTGTCCTGATGGCGGACCAACAAGAATTTTGCAACCCAATGATTAACATTTCGGAAAAAAGCTGGCGAGCAAGCAGCCCCTGACAGCATCACTGATTTACCAGAAAAAAAAGGGAAATGCGACGAACGACCATGTCACGAGGTCTGGACTCCAAGCCGGAAGTTCCACACCTGAATTGAAGCTTTGGAACATCCTCCGGCCAGGCCAGTCACCAAACATATATTTAGCAACGAGTAAATTGTGGAATTATATTTCTTTGAGGAAACAGGTCATGGTAGTTTGTATTCTTTATCCAGAAGCCCTTGTTTTCATTTTCATCAGTGATGCACAGACTTGATAGTTGTTTCTCCGCATGTCAGATGTCCAGACAGCCAGACTCGAAAAAATGCACAGACCATAGCCCCATGAAAAAAGGCTCAATCAGCAACTGCATTTCATAATGATAGGAGCCATCAGGCATCCCGCCAAAAAACCCGCAAAAAAAAGGAGCCGCAGGCTCCTTAGGAGCTGAGAGCATCCTGCAAAAAGGAGCTCAAAGCGTCCTGTAATTTAAGCTACCGAGTGGTTTAAACTGAGCCTAGTACAATGGCAGCGATTGCTTCCTTCCTGGTAGATCTTTTGAATAATGTTTTTGATTTTTTTTCATAGTTTTTGAATAATGTTTTGATTTTTTTTCATAGTTAGTACCACTAGACTTGTCAGCTTAGCTGACAAGCCAACTATATAATGAGCTCATACCGCTTTGAAATCACTGTCTGCAGACAAAGCAATGCTTGGTACCCAAGCCTTCAATCATTCCTACCCAGCCTGTGCAACCATCAGTGCTGTGTCAGTGAGCTATGTGATGATCAATTTCTTGCACAATCCCAACAGAAATATTGCTTAGCCGGCATGAAAGGATACTTCAAGCCATCTCACACATAATATGAGAACCTAGCTTCTAGGATAACAAATGATGTGCCAGAGAAGAATATACATTAAACATATTAAACGAAATACGCAAAAAGACTGTTTCTGAGCACCCGTAGAGACGCTTCAAACACCAATTGCTGCGCAACTTGCTTTCAGACTCTCCTAGGACCTTGCTGGATGGATGACTTAGCCATTCCACTGACTGCGAAAACCAATGAAGAGCTTCATCAGAATCTATGCTTTGCTACGAGCAGTATTCTGGACACGTTGAGGGCGCATGCAATGACTCCGAACCTGGGCAAGGGCAAAACGGAAATCCTCTTCAAACCTCGAGGAGCCAAAACACAAGCATTTCGCAAACAACTCTTCGGACCTCAAGCCCCAGGCTGTATCACAGCCCTTGGAGAATATGACCTCTACAAGGTGAACTTGGTTAACTCCTATCTTCACTTGGGAGGCTTGACACACTACACAGGAGATCTCCGTCGAGAAATCAGACGCAGAATAGCCATTGCTCATCAGAGCTTCAACAAACATCGGAAGCTCATCTACCAGAATGAGCATCTATCAATGCGCAGGAGATCGGAGATTTTCTCCAGCCTCATCCTGAGCCGCCTTCTGTATGGAGCAGAGACATGGTACATTCAGGACATGAAGACCAAGGAGTACCTCCACACTGCGATCATCAAGCTCTTCAAGAGGCTTTTACGCTGTTCTGTGGAAGACCACATCTCTGATGAGGAGGTCCTGCACAGGGTGACCATGCCAGCGCCAGCGGTTCTCTTGCGCATCAAGCGACTTAGCTATTTGAGCTCGCTCTTGAACAGTGGCACATCAGCCCACTGGGGCCTGCTCAACCAGGACCACGCCTGGCTTGATTTGGTACGTGATGACCTACAATGGATGGGCGACCAATTAGCCAACTCTTGTGGTCTGGGCAATCCCTTCGAGCACACAGAGCGTTGGCTGGAAATCATGCAATTCCACAAGGGATACTGGAAAAGACTGATCAGGAGAGCGAGAGAACACTCCATCCTTCTCAATTCGAGGTACTATACCTGTGTTGCTGCACATCTGCGGATTCGCAAAAGATTGCAGGATCAACATTTTTGGGGAGCACCTCACGAACATCAAAGTTCCAACTCTTTCCCGACAATGCCGTTTGGTTGCATGCTTTGTGGAATTAGCTGCAAGACTTTTGCAGGGGAGGGAGCCCACATGAACAGAACTCATGGGCAAATCCATCCAGTCCGAACATTGATCGATGGGACTCAATGTGGAGCATGCCTGAAGGAATACTTCACCCATGGCAAGCTGAAGAGTCACTTGATACGTTCGGAATCATGCAGACAACAGCTCATTGGACGGAAGATGCAAGTTCAACCTGCACCTGGACATGGATCGACGAGGGACGCTGAGTTGCATCTATCTTGGGATGGTCGTCTTCCTCCTCTTCAAGCGGGGGGACCGATACCACTTGCAGTTTGTCCCCGTGATTTTGAACAGGACAATATGGAGCTTTTTGAAGCCATTTCACTTCTGATTGTTGAGTTTGAAGGCAGTGATTTTGCGCACCTCGAGTCAGAAGCGAGGAACATCATTTCCAGTCTTCCTATATCTCCTGGTCTATTTGCACCAGAACTTTGCGGAGCATTCAGAGCACACTTCATCAGGCGGAGGTGGGGCATGACGCAGGGACCCTTACTCAGATTCAACTGTGTATAGACCGTCTTTGTGACCCTGACACTTGGCCTTTCCTGAAGAGCCTCTCGCGCCAGAAAGAAAGCATGCCAACACTCTTTGAGATCGAAAAGGAATTCGCGCAAACCTCTGTGAAGCCACCAGGCACTACGGTCCCTCGACCGCGCAGCAAAGAGCGCATCTTCCTTCATGTTTTCTCGGGGCGCAGACGTGAGGGAGATTTACAATTGTATATGGAGCAGCTTTTCGATCAGCTTTGTCCTGACGGCACCTCTCTTTGCGTTGTCTCGGTAGACTTGGTGATCAATCAGCAGTGGGGAAATGTCCGGCTCCAATCTACGCAAGAATTTTGGATCAAGGGCGTTCTCTCCGGATGGGTCTGCGGCGCCCTGTGCGGGCCACCTTGCGAAACGTGGTCGCAGGCCCGCTATGTGACTGCGTCCCACCAGCAGAATCGAGGTCCCAGACCCCTACGAGACAGTGAATGCTTGTGGGGGCTCAACTCCTTGAGCCTACGAGAAGCACATCAAGTCGCGACGGGCAATGATCTCTTGCTCTTCTCGATTGACTTGCTCTACGCGCTGGCGATCATGGACGGCTTTGGAGTCATGAAGCACCCCAAAGAACCTGAAGATCAGGAGAAACCTTCGATCTGGCGCTTGGAGATCCTACGACACCTGATGCAGTTCCCTGGAGTCGAGCTCATCGACTTTGCGCAAGGGCTCTTGGGTGCTCATACTCCTAAGCCCACAAGGTTGCTCGCCCTGAACCTGCCATTGCTACGAGCACGTCTGAGAGAGCACCAAGTTACATCGGAGCTGCCAAAACGCAGCGCCATTGGCAAAACTGCCGAAGGTGTGTGGCGTACTGCTCCGCTGAAGGAGTACCCACCTTCGATGAACCGCGCATTGGCTGCGGCTTTTTGCACCTGGTTTCACGATCATCCAGCCAGTACAGGGATGACTATTGATCCAGTTTTTGCAGACAGGTGCCGTGCGATGATATCACGCACTTTTGGCGCCGACATCGGGCCTGACTACGGGGGATAAAGTATCTCCAACGTGGAACGGCTGAATTCGCCGACGTGCCAGCAGCGACGAAAGTCCCAGTGAGCTGTGCAAAAAAAAATATTACTATGATATATTATGATATATTTATGCGTTAAAAAAATGAAAAACATTCTATATCAATAGCTTATGCGTATATATATACATTATATATATATTATATTATATTATATTATATGACTAGACTTGTGATAGATAGATGATGATATTCATATAATGATAAATACATGTCATGATGATCTATAGATATCTATAGATATCTATAGTGAATGGGCCTTTTTAGAACCAACTTCATAACATCCGAACACTGCAGAGACGGGCCCAGGATCTAGGGGCCCAGGCCCGGCCAAATCCACTCCTGGCTCCAAGGGATCTTCCACCTCAAAGAACAGCCATGGGATGTAGAAATTGCCGCGCATGACACATGAAACATTTTTGAATGCCTAATCATGCCATACGTTTGTCCAACTATTTTTAATGTCCAACTATTTAAAAATTTAAAAGCAATTATAACAATAAATTAGAAACAGTCAAACAGTCAAAGCCTTTTATTTATCGTGAATCCCTGTTCCCCCCAATCTCAATTTGTGCGATTGGTTCAAATCATGGTCACCGGTGGGCGGCTTGAATAAACCCTTGAACAGGGTTTTGATGAATTTGTCTCCTTACTGTAGGAACCCCCTCATCCCTTAATTCATCTATCTACGCATCCATTTATATGCCTACCAGGTGTAATTGAGCAATGTTTTATACGCAAGCATAGTGGCGCTTCTACCAAGTTCTAGATAGACCAAACAGCACTGTATAACCTGAATTGTGGAAATTATTTGTTGCCTGTTGATCAGTTTCCATGATGTCTGCACCAATTGGCTTCCCATACTGGCCCCGTCATTTTGGTGACTTTGATAGAGTGTTCGTGTCTTTTGGGATCGTTTGAAACTACCAAAAAATCGGAATTGACTTAGAATCTAAACAAATCCATGCATTATCATGGATTGTTGTTCATGTTATGTCTTCTGTAACTATATCATCTGCCAATTCTTGCAGCCATTGGATCCGCAGTTTTTACTCATCCCCAGGCCCCCAACCCATAGCAGTGGAGACGATTTGCTGCGCGAAACTGATCGCACGGACACAGCCTCCTGAGGTTTTATCAGAGACCATTGATGCACTGACATTTCAACCGGGCCGAGAAATTAGGATAATTAGGAAGCCCCCCCAAATCCCCTGGTTGCGTCAGTTTCCTCATTGAAATGACGTATATACTACTTTGGGGGTGTATCCACCATTTTCGGACACAACTATGGTCTGGAACAAAATTGCTCTGAATAATTTGAAGACATGCACAGCATGAAGTCATCTGAAATCTTTAGGGCAATGGCATATGGTCCTTGATTGTCGCACTGGGAAGTCTTAAGCAACTGCACGAAGTAAGCTCAAACATGTTCAAACCACCTTTCACCAGGCCATGCTTACAGCTCCTTGCGCCACTGGAAGCTAAAGCCATAAAACCTGGCGTTCAGATGTCAGCTGGCGTTGATACCTTTGGGTCACCTCTCAAAAAATGCCTCAGGTTTTTGCAATTTGCGTCTCACCAAGCTTGAGAGCACCACTTAAGAGCACAAAAACACATGGATTTATGATCTTTTCAACCTTCAAGCGACACCTTTGACATAAATCTTCAAGGTGTGTGATTTGGGACCCATGCCCCACCAGTGCCACCAACTGCCATCCACAGACTTGATTTTTTGGCATCGCTTCTAGTGTCGTCTTTAATGTCTTTGGTCAGAAACTTGTAGCATGTTGAAGGTGAGAAGCGACTGCTGCAGCACGATTCGTTGGAATCTGCAGCTGCAGGATTCATGATTGAGGCCAGTGTGCGGCGCAGGAAAGGGCAGATGTTTCCATCTGGATTGCGCAGAAAGCAACCCCAATTGAGAAGACAATGCAATGCAAGACTGGTGACTAATGATGACTGCATGCCTTCATCTTGCCTTGCAAATATATATATATATATATAGCTTCCCCAGCAATCCCCAGCATCTATTTGTTTCTTGATGTTTCTTGCCTTTGTGCTGAAGAGGACACCCTGAGGTTTCAGCGCACTGGTTCACAATCTCTCATTGAATGTCCTGATTGATGTCCCCATGTTTGCTGATTACCCGCCATCTGCCAATGGACAATCGGACATGTTTCTCAAAAAAAAGGGAAACAACATCAAATTGCCAGGTTAAAATTACATACTGTAAATTACCAACCAACAAATCCAGGTTTATCCATTGATCTGTGGCAACTGGGTTCCTTTCCCGTTGCTGACCTGCACCTCTCCGTGGCCGGGTTCGCCGGGAACTGCCAGGTGGTCTCCCCAGCCGCTGGCGCTGAGGGACAAACATATAACACTGTATATGTTATAAATATAGATATATTATAAAATTATATGTAGAATAAATATAATTATATATATATATATATTATATACAATTACGTATATTATATAGGATTATATATATATTGTATAATTGTAATATATATATATATAGTGAACAAGATCAAATGGAACATAGCTGTCCGCAAGAATTTGGACTGAAAAGGCAACCAACCGATCATGATGTGGCTATATGGCACTGACATGGGCATGTATCCAACATAAAAGTGGATATAATGACAATCCTGGGCCTGGACCTGTAGATGTCCTTCAATACAAAATCAGCCTTGGACATACACTTGGTCAGAACATTCATGTGGAAAAATTAGCCCAACAAACATTTGTACTGGGCCCACATGTTGCGGAGATTTCTTCCCTAGGTTGCACCCAATGATTTTGCATCATGCATTTTTCCCATCAAAACGCTGCTATAAAACTCATTGCTCTTATTTTCTAATGAGGGTCTACAATGTTGTATTGATTTTGTGGTTTTGAGGGTACGGCCCTATGATTTGTGTATTCCAAATAGTGCACCAGCTACTGCAAGCATTTTCCAATAACAATCTGCCACCATTCATCCCCAAAACGGCACCTAGTTTCCTCTCAATTTTGCAACTTTGGGTCCTCCAGGAGGTCAGGCTAAATAAAATCAAGGCCAGGCCTCTTCCAAGTTTTTGATCTGTCCACCAAACTTCTATGCATATAAATATATATATATATATATCCAATAAGACAATTATTATTGACCAGTATGTAAACGTGTATATTATTAGTATTTATTATTATTGAATATTATTTATTATTTACTATTTATTATCTACTATTTATTATTTCCTATTTATTATTTATTATTATTATTATCATTATTATTATTATATATATATGTATGTATTGTACACTTGTACATACTGGGCATACTGGGACCTGTGATGTACGTTTCCATCCGGTAGTGTGGCCCTCAGACTTTGTCGCAACGGTCGCGTGCCAACGGGTCGAACCGCAGCTGACCATTATTCCATCGCTGGATGGTGGCTTTTGCGCAGCCTATGGGATCTGAATCTACCCTCCTGAAACCATGGTTCTGAGCAAAATTACACATCAACTACAGGTCTTCTGAGAAATGATGTTGAAGCTGTGGTTGCTCTACATGGAACATCTCACCCATGTTCAGCATCACGTAATCGTGTGCTACCCGGAGTATTTCTATCTATTTCTGTGGCTTTTGAAAGCAAACAGCGGAAGCATGCGGAAGCAGGATGCTACAGGCAATGCATGAACCAGTCCTTTTTTGATCTGAACATGGTGAAAAACAGCTGGCGGTGGGCATCTTCAAAAACATGCCACCTAACATCGATGTTCCGACTTGTATATGGCCGAAAGATACATAGCTTTGCCATCCACATGGGGTATAGCATCCAAATGGCTCGAAATAGCAATTTTCATTAGGAATTAGGAACGTAATGATTAGCCACCATTAACCACCTGGTTTAGGGGCAAACCAGTCCCATAACGATGTTCTCCATATATTCCATGTATTTCAAGAGGATCCGAAAGGTAGCGCCAGAAAGCCAACCGGTGCCCTGCGCTGAACAACATGCTGTGAGGCCGACAGCTGGGGGCATGTGTGCATCTTACACATGTCTTCGCATATGATTATTCAATATCATTCATGGATACATACATTTCATTCCATTGCATTGCATTCCATTGCATTGTTGCACTACATACATTGTATTGCATTATAGGCTATATGTACACACATTGTAAATAAATAATTATGTGTATATATATTATATATATATATAGTATGTGCCTATAATATAATCAAAGGAAGTTGGGAAGCAATTTCCGAGTTACGAATGACTTTTTACTTGGTGCAATTGACTATGATGAAGGGTGGTAGATCCTGTAACAATACATAATGTACCAATACATCACAAA
>Ga0126342_10001748_pt1 | contig 31784 bp, 28 predicted proteins | sample Cyp1metagenome_FD_92528 | JGI IMG/M metagenome (GOLD analysis project Ga0126342, IMG submission 92528) | Coral microbial communities from Lord Howe Island, Old Settlement Bay, Australia - Cyphastrea 1 metagenome | ecosystem: Host-associated > Invertebrates > Cnidaria > Coral ...
ATATATATATACATATATCCTCCGGTAATCAAAAGTTCAAACATAGCAATGGGATATCCTCAGTTATAGCTCCATGTTCTATCTTTTTGGGGGTTACTATAGTATGTACATAATCATCCTGATGTAGATCGAATATGGAACTTTTAGGGATATTCCCAAGGTTAGTGATGTCTGGCATTGCAATATTCTACCTCCAGGATGTTATGTATACATTATTGTGTTTTTTTGGCTGGCACATCATTATGTATCTATATATCATTATATATCTATATACATATATCATATATCTATATCATTATATACCAAGAGCCTGATATATCATTCTATATCTACATATCTATATATATATATATCCTATATCATTACGTATCTAACATTTCCTATATCTATATATCTATATATCTATATATCTATATATATCTATATATATCTATATATCCTATATCATACATTAGTAATCCCACTATATATTCCCATTATTGATATTCCCATTATTAAATTATATATATACACACTAAATCACTATATCATGGAATACATATCTCCATCATATCTATATATTATCCCAACTGAGCCTCCCCACGCTGTTGTGCCCCGGGTTCTCGGTGAACTGCTGGGCGAAGAATGGCGAGTGCGCCGCCAGCACGGCTTTGTGTGCTGGAATCTCTCGTCCCTCGGCCTGGCATTAAAGGTGGCTAAATATTATAGAAAACCTATGGTTTAATATGGTTTAATATGGTTTAATATGGTTTCATATGGTTTAATATGGTTTAATATGGTTTAATATGGTTTAATATGTGCATATATACATAACCATAGGTAGAGTTCGATTAATGCGTGCATTATATATATATATATGTGTGTGTGTACAAATATTCTATAACCATAGCTACAGGGGTTTAATACGGCTAGTGAATGGTAAGTTATATTTCCCATTAACCCATAGGACTTTGATATGTCATAGTTGTAGGGGGTTTTCCTGTTCAGAAACAATCTTGATTTTTTCGTTGCTTTTCCATGGCTTTTTTCTGGTTTACCGGTAACGGTCATCGCCAAAAAAATGGTGATGTTGATAAAGGATCTTTGATGCACTTAGATGGAAGTACGGTTAATAAATGTCAGAGTAAATGGTGAATACGAATCATAGAATTCAGCCACAGCGTAGTAGTTCACCCCACGAATCGTAACTGCTTCGATTTTATGGGGTGACCCGATTATAGATGGGATAACCCATAGAGTGGCTAGCCACTCGTCGCCCTCTGGGGATCTTCAATGGGAGGTGTGGATCCAAGAAAAATGGGGAGATTTTGCCGACCCAAGAGCGGGATTCAGCTACTGAAAATTATAGTAGCTGCTTAGAAACCACGGTTGTATATATATATATATCATTACTACTATTATGTTTATTATTGTTATTATTATTATTAATTATTGTTATTATTATATACATATATATGGTCTTTACATGGGATAAGCCCATGAATGAGGGCAAAGTTCTCAGAAACACACGATGAATCACAGGAAGGGGAAAGTCTTGGGCCACCCCCAAGGGCACAGTTGGCCAGTTTTCTGGGCGAAAATTGAACGTCTCAGCAGCGGCTCTAAAAAAATCCTTGATTGGTTCGAACCAACAAAAATTGGATTACAATGGAACTATCCATCATTACAATTGCTTTACTGTACTATCCATTACAATGGAACTATCTTGGGATTTTGCATTTTCGGGACTCGGGACTCAAAAAACCAGATCCCATCATCCGAGGGTCCATGGTTGGCCTGGATGAAAACATCCGCCAACACGTTGCTTTCGAATAAGACCAGCAAATTCATTTGAAGACCTGGCAGGGCTGCCAGGCTCGGCGGAAAATGATGTGCATCATTTCACATCAAATAAACCTAGGCCTACCGGTGCCCCACAGGAGCAACCGGTGACGTCCCAAACAACTCAGGGTTAACAACTGGGTTTTTTTGCTTGCATAGTCGGGTTTGTAACCCCAACACACCAGGAGAGTGGTGGAGTAAACTATCACATCGCCAATTCTGCCCCCCCCACCGCCATGACTATACAAGATTGTGCCCCTTGCAGTTATAAGTTGGTTTGCCAATCGAATTATATAACTATAGATGTCTACCATAAACAGTATAGTTAACCTACTTTTTAACCACCTTAGCTAATTACGTAACTATGGGGCACCATCACTATACCAATGGTGTACACATTTCGGCCGACCTTCGGATGAATTGGCCATGGCGACCGATATGATTTTCCGCACCCCGCGGTAATTACCCCCTGTTCGATGAGTTTGGCCTGCTACCACGGCGATGCTGGAGCCAAAACAGCCATGGAGCTGGAAAAATCCATGGTATCCCCAGACACGGCCGCAAATCTCGAATTCTTGTTGCTGAAGATCCCACTTTTCATGGGGTTTATAGCCATAAATACCCATTGACAGCCATTGATATATATATATATATATATATTGATATTGATATACCCATTAATTCACTTACTTCATGGGTTTATATCCATTGATATAGCCATTTCTTTAAAGTCCCCACATCATTCTCGGTGCACATGTTCCAGCCATCCCATAATTTGATGGCAATTGTGACCCATATTGATCTGGTTGGTGGTATACCTACCCCTCTGAAAAATATTAGCTAGTTGGGGGTATTATTCCCAATAGATGGAAAAACACAAAATGTTCCAAACCACCAACCAGTTATGCTTAACTGGTTTTAGAATCTGAATTAAATCCATACCCACTGGAGTAATCACTTAAAGTTATGGCTCAGAAAAATCCCTTAGAAAAACCAACTTCGATGACCCCAAAAAAGTGTGTTTAAGAGACATCTCCACTATTTTATGATTAGCGACTATTGGGAATTTGTAGTGGGTAATTGTTTATGGACATAAATTTAGATCATTTTAATCCATGAATAGCCATGGTTTTCATGGGATTTGTAATGCGATTGACCATGCAAAAAAAAAAACACTTGCAAATGGTGATATTAAAAAAAAAAAAACATTACCAGTGTGATTGTGAATTCCGTGACCATTTATATAAGTATCATGTATCCAATATAAATCTGGTCAAAAAAAAAACATTATCATGAATCATTGGTATTGTTCTAATAATATGTGAAAACATAATTTATATGAATATGGGATCTTCATCATTGCTACAATTATACTTTTATTAGCATTACGCACCATATAATGGAATTCACACCATGGAATTCACCATTTATAATCTAAGTGGAAAAAAAACAAAACAAAAAATCACACACACATTTAAACAAACAAACAAATTTGAAAAATGCCATGCCATGACAGTTCTCCACTTAGTTCACTTCACTGGTCCCAGGGTGTTTTTCAAGGTGTCCCAAATCATCACCGCCGCCGCCTTGACACCGAGCTTCTCCGCCCATTCGGCGGTGGCCTCAGAACTGACCCAACTGACATAAGGGAATAGCCTCTGGTAAATAGAGGGAATCATATCACTGTATATATGTATATATATATGGAATCACATAGGATGGGTTGATGATATTTTATTATGGGGAAACTTATTCACCATGATGTTTGGGGTTTATTTGCCAGTTATCAGATACAAATTCACCCTCTGAATCACATAGGAAAAAATGGTAACTTAATGGTGAATCATGGCGAATCATTGGTAATGGATTGGGAAATTAGCCTCTGGTTTAAACGTTTGCGACATTGAAGCCATGGCCATTGAAAGTTCGTGGAGAAAAACACCCATGAAAGCCATGGTGATGTTCCAGTTCGTTAGCCAACTGTACTAGTTGATATATCTATAGTTGGGGTTAAAAGTTAATTTACAAGTGAAAATTATAAGTTGGAGAATCACCCAACTTACAATGGATAAGTGTATGTCAATGGATATATATATATAACCAAAGTTTATATTTATCCATGGTTATATGTATCCAATGACCAATATTTATTTACAACGTATATCAATATCACCAAAGTACGCCATGGAAAAGTGTATGTCAATGGATATACCAATTTGAGAAGGTCATTTTAGGTCTATAAAAGACGTTTTTTGAATCACCAAAAGTTTACCGGGAGACCATAATTTTCCCTCTGGTAAACTAACATAGCTATTGAAAATTGCCATAGAAATAGTTGATTTAACCATCAAAAAATGGTGATTTTCCATAGTTATGTTTGTTTACCAGGGTAGAGCCTATACAAACAGGTGAACGGTCAGCTCAGTGATTGATGTCCCCCTGCCGTTGATATCTCAAAGGCTCTTCATCCTAGTGGGTTGGCTGTTTACCACCTTCAATGTGGGTTGAAAGCTGTACAAATATAATGTACAATTGTGTCTACAGTCCAGTAACGCTCATGAATATTGCCTGTGTCGCTATTTTGACCGGGAAATATATATATATATACATATACATATACATATACATATATATATATATTGTCATGCCCAAAAAGCGAGAAAAGTAAATCGTCGCTATTTCAATGGGATTTTACAATGTTTTATCTTTTTGGGGATTAGTGTATATTATATATATATATACACATCTTCACATTTGCCAGTGGTTTGCTGTGGGACCAATAATCGATGTTTGACGCGGCCCGGCCCCTCGGTAAAGACTCCTGATTTAAAAGTCAGCGGCTTGAGGGCTTGCAACAGGTTCACCAACACATTCAATACACCTCCGAAATCTAACATGGAACCCTTGTGTATGGCTATTAAATGTAAAAAATGTATAAGTATACATATATACTATATATATATATAAAATCTTTTGACCCAAAATTCCAGGAATTTGAGATCCACCGAGGTTTGTGTGAAAATATAGCACCCTAAATGCGATAGTCGAGCGATTTTACGACATGGTTTTATGGCTTTCTTTGAGTGATCCCCACCAACAGACATTCTACCTTACATATCCTGGCATACCCTCTGGTTATTTAACATAGCAATGGAAAATCCCCATTTTTAATAGGTAAACCATCTATAAATGGGCCATGTTCCATGGCTATGTTAAATAACCAGAGGGTATATTCTGAGATTCTATCTGACATTCTATCTGGCATCCTTTCTGGTATTCTATCTGACATCAATTGTCACATTCATCTATTTGTGAGATGTCTATCTAGGATTTTATCTGACATTTTTTCTGGAAGATGTTCTGGCATTCTATCTGACATATATTCTGAAATTCTATCTGACAGTCTATCTGGCATAACATATAGCTATAGAAAATGACCAATTTATACAGGATTCCCTCATTAAAAATATGGTGAATGTCAATAGGGATAGTTATAGTAATGGTGTTTTAACTACTAATAATAGATTCAATCCTATATTAATCTTGTAGAATTATATAATGTAAGTTGTGTTGTATTACGATCTTACCATGGGATTATATAACTTATGTGATTAATGATAGTTTAATCTTAATGGGGAGTTAACAATATCTTGTAAATACAGGAGTTGTATCCATCCTACCGAGTCCTACCACCTCACAATTTCAGCCACCATCTGCACAGCTCCGTGATAGGCTTCGGCTCTGACATTCTATCTGACATACATTCTGACATTTCTGATTTATCAGTCTATTTGTGAGATGTCTATCTAGGATTTTATCTGACATTTTTTCTGGAAGATGCTCTGGCATTCTATTCTGGCATCTATTCTGACATTCTATCTGGCATATTTTCGGGTCCGTGCGTGCCCAGCTTCCGAAGCTCGCGATAGGGTTCGGGTCGATGCGTGCCCAGACTGAGATGGATCTCGCGATGAGCTTCTGGCACTTGCTGTGAGCTCCGGATCCATTGGTCACGACGAGCTGGCAGGAGGAGAGGAGGAGAGGAGGACGAGGAGGAGGAGGAGAGGAAGTAAAAAGGAAGAGGAGTTGCACCTAAAATCGACCCTCACCAGGCAGGGGAAAAAGTGGATCCTCCAAGATTTTAAAAAAAAGTGGATCAAAACAATGGTGTATATATACCCTCTGGTAAACTAATATACCCTCTGGTAAACTAACAGTTAGCTATTGAAAATGGCCATTTATAGTGGATTTATCCATTAAAAATGGTGAAGTTCCATATTTATGTGGCTGTTTACCAGAGGGTACTCCATCTATTTTAAACACGTCAAAGAAAGTCAGATCCACCACTTCAATGCGCACCCCGCGCCAGGCCTGGATCATGGCCATGCCAAACTGTACCACCTTGAAAGCATGGATTTCATCGAGCAAAAATGAGCGGTTTTTTCGATAGGATTCGATGGGAAGATCATGGCAATTTACCGGGATTGATGGTTTTTTTTTACCGGGATGATGGTCAATAACCCAATGATCATATCCCATTTTTCCGGTTTTTGTATCATCATTCTATTTTGGTTATGGGATTGACATAGCCATTAAGGATGACCCTTGATGTGAATGAAAATATCAATTGGGTCAAGTTGCAGGGGTAAACCAATATGGCAGTTCTGGGTCTTCCAGCCAATATTGAGATATTTACCAATATGGCATGTTCATATATTGGAAATAGTTAATCAATATTTAATAGTCAATCATCCAATATTGGAAATCCAAACATAATGGAGATCTATCCTCCAGTAAACAGACATGACGAACTGGAAAATCATCATGTTTCATTGGTATATTAACATATAATAACTATAAATGACCATGTTCAATAGCTATGTAACAAATTACCAGAGGCTAAATCCCGATTGATGACCATCTCCCAATCTAAACCTCGATGTGAATTGATGACTCGATGATGAAATTCTAGAAATATTCATGCTCATATTATGAAACATGTCCAACTGTATTATGTGTATAAATATATATATATATATAAACTGTCGGACCTGGCTGGATTTTCGGCTATCGCTGGATCTTTAAAAAACATGCTTATCCCCTTGTCCCATGATATATCCCATTTGGCTATTAATATGACATCCCATGAATTACTGGCTGGTGGTTTTAACAATCTTGAAAAATATGAAAGTCAATGGGAAGGATGACATCCCATATCTGATGGAAAATTAAAAATGTTCCAAACCACCAACCAGATTAGTTATATCATGTGATATGTCATGATCCATTGAAAAACTTTCTGCTGCTTTCCCATGGATTCCATGGAAAATCCATATATTCAATGGGAATTTCAAGATCCTAAAATGGAGCTACGTAAACGTACCATATTTTTGGCCATACGAATTCTGGGGATATCCCCTAAAAAATAGGCCTAATATATATAGGCCCAACATATGTGGAATCGGTACCTCCAATCAATCGGTTTCTGCGTCATGGCTATTGATATATGATCATCCCATGATTCACGGTGTGCGGGCCGAACGTTCCGCCTGGATCGGAGAATTCTCGCTGGTCAGCGTGTGTTCCGCCATCCCTGGCGATTCGTTCGCAAAATGGGCATCTCTTATCATTTGGTCAAAAATTAGAGCAAAACCCTGGTTTTTTCAGGTTCATTTGGTGAACCGTTTTTTAGTTTTTTAGGTCGAGTTGATGTGAAAACTTGGGATCTTGGGATTTACCCGAATAATTCTTGGGCTTCGTATCGTACAACTATCGTACAACTAAGTCATTCAAAAAAATCATCCCATTATGAATCTATTCACAAATGAAACTGAAATTGGTCATATACTATTGTTAGTCATCCTAATCGTACTATCATTTAAAACTATCACATGTATATATACATATATATGTAAGTAATTATATATATATGTATATGTAAATATGTAAAAATATGTAAAAAAAATGTAAAAAAATGTGAAAAAATATGTAATGTCTTATCATTCGTCATTTATCGGTACAGTACTCTTTAAAGCGACGAGTTTTTTCCAAACGCCCATGGGATGGCCGCCCACCTGCGATGTAGGCGTCACCAACGGTCTCCACCTGACCAGGTGGTGTGGCTTTTTATATCATGCTGAACTAGAGAGAATATGGAACTCTTATAATATATATATATATATATATATATGTATATATGTAGATTGAGAATATGTATATACAATATATAATATATATATATTGAAATAGTGTTGATAAGTCCTAATATTCTGTCGGACGATAGTCATACATAGATCAATAAGCTTGAAGAAAAAAGTGGTTGATCCCTCCGATCACCTCCCAGGGAGACCATTACTACATGGAGCCCATCCAGTGATGATCATGGCGTATTGAAAGCCATGTTGGAGATCATCCATGACTTGGTTAACGGGATCTCACTGGCTCATGATAATCCCCAAGAACCAATCATCAACCAGCTGGGCTTTCTGAAACAGCCCAGTTGGTTTTTCATTTAATTAACCATGCTTGGCCATATGAACCCCATAATACATATATACAGTATAATATATATATATATGAGCCCCATTCAACCTCATACATTCCCATATTTGGTTGGTTAAATCCCTGTCCCCGGCCCAGCCCCCGGTAGCACTGCGCGGCGCGATTCGTACTCTCCGTGCCTTGTAGATCTGGAACTCGTCCGTCAAACGGTCGAACCTGTTTTCAAACGGCTTCCGGAAAGCCGGAAAGGCGAAGGTGGTCAGCAGGAAGTCTCTGTGTGAAATGTTGAGTTTCAAGCGACTAAAGTGGTGATTTTCGTCAACAAAAATTTGGACTTTAAGCCAGAAAAGTGTGGATTTCATTAACAAATGTTTGGAAGATTTTAACAAAGGTCCGAAGGCCAGTGACTGGTCTCGAAACTTAGGATTATATGTTTGTTGATGAAATTGGAATAATGTTGATTTTCTTGGTTATCAACAAAAATTAAGATTTGACCAAGAATTTTTTGTGTTTATCAACACTTGTTTTTTTGCATAATTGTACCATCAAAAATGCCGGCGATGATTTGACGAGGGTGATTTTGCAATCAATAAATTTGTTCTATGATACACCTACAATCGAGTTGTTCGAAAATATTTCATGTTCCATTGCATATCCATCCTAAATCATCATAGCATCGTTCAAATGTCTTAGAATATTTCAGAACGCATTTTGCTCACAGAATCACAATGAAAAGTACATACACCATATATCCAAGAATACCATTACATAGTAAAACTACCATAATGTGTTTGGTTGAGTATGGCATTTTACATATAAATTCCCATATATTACAATATATTACCATAATGGAATTAATATAATAACATATCATAGAAATCTTAACAGATATCTTACTAGAAAAATATATGTCTAAAAAAAACTTCAATATGTTTACCATATCACAAAATGTCACAATTTGTCACAATTTATGTCACAACACAAAAATCAAATTGCCACGCCTTCCAAAGAGATCCTCCACGAAGGCCACCACCTGCTCTGGGCTCCTGGTGAGTGAAACGCCCTGGGGATGGCGGGTTTTTCTTACGGGGGGATCCAGCCATGGCAGTGGAGAAATCCTTCATTTATAGCAATTGAATCCAGTTACTATGAATTTTCTTTGTGAGATCGTAAGTGGTCAGGCAAAAAGGAGAGTATTTTCCGGAAAAAGGTGTATTTTATGGAACTTACTGATCCAAATGGCTAGAGGGTACCATACCAAAAAGACAACAGGCCCTTTTTTGGAAGCAATACATGGAGCTTATTCAGTTGGGCAAAGTCATGAAAGATTTCTGTTTTCACAAAGTCCTCGAATCTTACTGGTGCGTTTTACGTTTAGGGGGATGGGTTGCTGGGGGTTGCTGGGATGATTGATAGTTCTGGATCATTCCCTCATTCCCTGCGTCTATCCAGGCAAAATCCAGTGAAGATGCGGTGCAACGAGCAAAAACTCGGAGGTTTCCGGATAAAAATCGAGGATTTCATGCGATTTCCTTAGCAATCATATCTATCATGAATATCCCCATTTCTTAATCCCATAATATCCATCATACATTAGTAATCCAACTATATATTCCCATTGTAATCCCACTATTATTATTATCCCATTATGAATATTCCATTATATATTCCATATCCCCATTAGCAATCCCCATATAATGGTCCTTTAATATCCATTAATATCCATTACTGTAATATCCCCATTAGCAATCCCAAATATATTAGATTATAGATATTAATCAAATACACTACATTATTGATGGATTCCCAAATATAATATGTTATGAATTGCCAAATATATCCGGCGATCCCCATTCATAATATCCCATCATATATCCCATTGTATATTCCATATATCCAGTGGTACTCCCTATATATCCCATCAATTGGATTATGATCATATAAAATCACTATATATATACCATATATCTATTATACATAATTACTATGTGCATCCATCATTGATCATATCCCCATTAGTAATCCCATTATTATTATCCCATTATTAATATCCCATTATATATCCCATATATCCATTAAGTTATGTATATTCATTATAATATATATGTATATATATATATATACTGTATATCATATCTATCACTAACCGTTATATCATATATATATCCCATATATCCATAGATGATATCCCATAATTACTATATATTATCCCTATATCCCATTATTAATATTCCACTGTATATTCCATTATATATCCCATATATCCGTTATACATAATTACTATATATCATTAATAATAATCCATGAATATCCCACATATCATAACGGTCCATGAATATATAGATTATCGTCATATCCATCATATTATATTACATTAAATCATTATAATATTAAATCCAGTATAGTCATTATAATCATTATATATATCCACTAGTAATCCCCATAATCTATATATATAGTAATCCCCATAATCTGTGTATATATGTATATTCTATATCCCCATTAGTATATAATCATGATTCTTCATAATATCATATCATATCATCCTTATATAATGGAATATTCATATATCCATTAGTAATCCCCATCAATATCCATTAATATCCCCATCAATCATCCCTATATATATATTATGGTTAAAAAAAGTCGAATAAGTAGAGTTTCCATCCACTGGTGGCCAAAAGAGCTGCTTAAATATATCAATATCTCATATCTCATATCATATCTCACATAATCCCATACATCAGTAATCCCACTATATATTCCCATTATTAAACCACTATATCCCAACCGCCCTCTCTCTTGTCGGACGCCAGCTGCGTGAAGCCGCACAAATCCGACTGGGCGATGGTCGCGTGGTCGTAGGAATGGCTGCGTTGTAGCCCGGGGCCTGGGCAAATCCCAAAAACTTGGGGAAAAACCTAGGGAAATCCACAGTTCATGGTGAAAATTGAGGAAAAATGTGGGAAAATCCGGAGTTGAATGGTGGAAAAGATCGGAAATCTGTTGTAAAATAGGGGAAAAACATTGAAAACATGTGAGTAGATTTGGAAAATCAAGGAAACTGTGTAGCAAAAGATGGGAAAATTTGCGGAAACAAGATGGAGAAATGTCTTCAACCCATCTGGGCAAACTTTTTTCTAATTCATAAATCTGAAATGTAGGCAAATATGAACACAAAATACCTGACATATAAGATTTTTACTCAAGGGATTGTTCCCCATACATATATATATATATACACATTCATTTTCAGTTTGATCACCATTTATATATACAGTATATATATATACTCTATATATCTCTGCACATACATATTATCACATAGTAATCTTCGAAAAACAGAGATGATGCCACCATTATGAACTTGGATTTGCTTAAGGAAGCCCTTGAAAAGCGTCGTAGTCGACTCAGCAAATCCAGGATCACTGCTTACCACTAGGAACCACCATGAACCACCAGTAACCACTAGTTGATTACCACCGTTACCACTAGTTGATTACCATTACCTAGTTGATTCTCAGGGTAACTACAAAAAAAATAAACCTGGGCCAGTTCATCAACTACTGGTACTGGTGGTTAATTACTGGTGATTATCAACTACTGGTTATATACTGGTAGTACAATCAAAAATAAACCAGTAGTTGATTGCCCTCTGGTAAACATACCAAAAGCGAACTGGAAAATCACCATCCTTAAGTTCGGTAAGTCAACGAACTAAATGGGCCATGTTCCATGTCGCAAAGTGTAACAAATTACCAGAGTGTACCCATCAAAAATCCATCATTATCATTATCATTAGTACTACCATCATTAGTACCCATATCACCATCATTAGTACGCCCAAAAAAAAACATCATTAGTATATTATACTAATGATGGTTAGTCCTCATTGTTTCTTTTTGTATATATCGTTGGTACTAAACCATATACTGGAAACGTCCTTCCTGGCCGATTTTTTTCTGGTTAGTACTGTAAACCTGGGCCAGAAATCGTGTCTTCCACAAAGGCGCTGAGTTTGATCTCCTCCAAGACTTTCTTGGGCATCAAATTGCTCAAGACCTCACGAGAGAACGCACACTACGCACGGGTTATGCAGGGCTGGTGACCACAACACCGCAGAAGAACAGATGGTTTTAAGCAACGATAGGGATTTAATAGGATCGAACGATATTTAATGGGATATAAAATGATATATGCATATCTACAATGGAATTATAACTTGCATGCAACACACACATGGTGTTCAACAACAAACATAGGGATACAATGGTGAGTAATGGGATAGCTGGAATAAGATTGGAACTTCCACCATGTATCTGGATCATGTTGCACGGAAACCATACTTCTATACCTACGGAAGCCCAGAATCCGTTCGATGGCCCGAGATTCTCACGCTGTTCTGTCAAAAATGACAACTTGTCCATGTGGATTTGTCTGAAAATAAGATACCCCCTGGATAATTATCATATATGGAGGTTTCCTACAATGAGGCCAAGTCACCATGGCTTTCAGTGCTAAAATGGTCTAATTTTGGATGATTTGGGGGTACCCCATAACTTAGGAAACCTCCATCTGACGTGATCATCCAATTATCATGTTAATGCATATATATATGATATGATATGTATAATATAATATAATACAATATAATACAATGCAATACAATGTAATATAATAAAAGATAATATAATATAGTATAGTACAACATAATATAATATAATATAATATTAATATAATATAATATCATATAATATAATGTAATATAATACAACATAATATAATATAATATAATACAATACAATATAATATAATAAAACATGAAATATATTCACCCTTGTGAATCATTTTAAATCATTTTAGTAACCATTATTAACCATCATGATTGCTTATGTTAACCACTATTAACCAGTTTATTGCCCATTATTAAACCATTTGAGTAACCATTACTAATCATTATTAACCATGGATTAACTAAATGGTTGACTAACCATTAAAAATCATTCCTATATGTAACCACTTTCACCATAAATCATTAACTGGTTGGTGGTTGACCTACCCCTCTGAAAAATATGACTTCGTCAGTTGGGATAATTAAAAATTCCCAACTGAATGGAAAGTCATAAAATTCATATTCACCATCAACCAGTTAACCATGATTCCCCAATCCATATGGAGGAACATACGCTTGGGACCCCCATCCCCGACACGCCAAGGGACTGTCTCTACTCGATCCTGACCGGACATTTTGGGGACCTTGGGACCTGAAGAACCTGTCCTTGATGGGGAAAACATGGGGAACTGGTTGCTAACTGGTGAATAACTCATTGGTGGTTGACCTACCCCTCTGAAAAATGATGGAGTGAAAGTCAGATTGGATCATCATCATCATCCCAACTCTTGGGGAAAAAAAAAATCAAGTTCCAAACCACCAACCAGATAACACAATTAACAATGGTGATGCTTGAGAATGGTGAATCGTTGATAGTCATGGATTCGTAATGGGATATTTTATGGGTGTACTTGGGGGTGGCCAGAGGTTACCTTTATGGCTACTATGATGAATTAAACCCCCAAAAAAAACCGGCTTCTGGACTCTGCGGTTTCTCAAACACGAACAGAACACACCACTGGAAGGGAAAAGAAGCTCTTTAGATATCTTTCTTTACTCTATGTTTCTTCAAAAAATGAGGAACTCCACTATTTCCCACTCCATCCTCAGTGCATCCCCATCATATTCCCTTCGTATTCACTATATTTCATCATATTTGGAGACTTCCCAAAATGGGAGTACTCCCAAATCATCCATTTGTAGATGGATTATCCATGAAATCAACAATCCAGCGATAAAGGGGTACCATGACTTTGGAAACCACCACAAAAAAAATGCTTCATCTGATCCAAAAAACTGATATTACGTCCATTTTATCCCTATCATTATCTATCAATCCCCATTGTCAATATATCCATATTGTATCATTATTGATATATTGATAATAGGGATATTGATAATAGGGTTTATCAAAATTGATCTATTGTCAATCCCTATCAAAAGGGGATTTTGACGGCTATTATCAATATCGCCTATGTTTTTATCATGTTTGGAGATTTCCTAAAATGGGGGTACCCCCCCGTCATCCTCCATTTATAGATGGGAGTTTCCATGAAATCAATCATTATAAATCATGATATCAACCCATATCAACACCCAAATCCTGATCATTATCATTATCAACCCATATGATTCTGGTTGTATACCCTCTGGTAAACTAACATAACTATGGAAAATCACCATGTTCAATGGAAAAATCCACTATAAATGGCCATGTTCAATAGCAAACTGTTAGTTTACCAGAGGGTATGTGTATTTTTACAGACGTCATCATGATTCCACCCACATCAAGCCATCGCCGTCACCGCCGTCACCGCCGCGCAGCAGGTCCTGTGTCTCCTCTACGCGCTGCTTGGTCTTGAAGCGCGCGCGCGAAGTCTGTTCCAAGACGTGCGCCAACAAGCAGCTGATCACCTGACACGACATATGGAACCGATGCTTCAAAAAAACAGGATACAAATTGTACACATGTCGCTATGTATATATATATATATATTATATACATACATGTGCAGTATATTGCATTGCTTGTTCCACAATCCCCATGAAAATCAGGGAGTTTTTTTTCCGAACTGGTTTTTTCGATGCCAGTGGTGGCCTGGTTCAAGACAAACCAGCCATCCAAGGTTGTGGATGAAATTGGGGATATGTACCCGGCCTGGTAATGACTAACAGTTTGCTATTGAAAATGGTGATTTATAGTGGATTTACCCATTGAAAATGGTGATTTTCCATAGTTATGTGGCTGTTTACCAGAAGGTATTGTCTTGTGCCAAAAATGAATGGATTGAATGGGGAATCCTTATCTCAGATGCCACTAAAAAACAAGGTTCCAGGATGGATTTGGAATGGATGATGTGGAAAACACCAGGAGGAGGTGGAACGACAATCCTGGAGGATTTCCTAAGAATCTAAAAAAACTTCATGGTCAATTCCTGATTTAAGGCAACAAGATTGATTTCACTTATTTCACTCAAAGTTTTTGCATCTGTTGCAACCTGTTAGTATGTCGACGTGGAAATCTCCCATAGATCTGGGAAACCATGGGAAACCATGGGAAACCCTGGGAAACCCAAAACCGAGAACAGACTTGGTCAAAAAATGCCATGGTTTCGTCCCATAGATCGACCAAATTCATGACCTTTGAGGAACCCATCTTCGATTCGTTGGGTTCCTTCGACTCGCTGAAACCGAAATGTGATCATTCGACAAAGGGCTGCGTCCATTTTTGAGGTACCGGCCCAAGAGATTGGGACAAAGCCCTATAAATATGTATAAAGATTCAGATGCTTGGTGGTTGTATGTGACTGATATCACTGATATCCCAGTCACATACCCCCCAATAAGGAAGCATTGAAAATACGTGGTTTTATACCAACGTTTGCAACGTTGGTTATGCTCATGATGTCCTAATCAAGTCGGTCATATACCAACAAAAATCCCATTTCGAAAACATGACTTGACTAATCATCATGGGATATATTGGGATATTAAATCATTTCATGGGACCACTAAAAGAAAATGGGATATATTGGGATGATTTAATGATTTAATGAAATCCCTATCACTAAATCATGAAAGATCCCCTGTATTCCCATACCATCCCCCAAAATGACATGCGTCCTCGTCCCCATTCCTAGTCCATTCCATTCCTAGTCACTACAGTGCACAGGAACATCACGCGACCTCGATTCCAGAGCCCGGATGCCCAGGATGGAAATCTGTGGATACATCCAGATGTACCCTCTGGTAATGACTAACATAGCTATTGAAAATCACCATTTTTAATGGGAAAATCCACTATTTCTATGGCCATTTTCAATAGCTACGTTAAATTACCAGAGGGTATTTAATATATTGGACATCAGATTAAATATCCCACTAAGTATCAACTACTATCATTGATTCACCATTATTCACCACTATGTCCCTATTAATCCCATTAAATCACTGGTTGGTGGTATACCTACCCCTCTGAAAAATATGAAAGTCGGCTGGAATGATTATTCCCATATATTATGGAAAAATAAAAGCCATGTTCCAAACCACCAACCAGTTTAATATTGGATAATATGTAAATATGTAAACTAAGATGATGATTCATTGTTTTTATATCAGATCCTGGAAATTTAACATGGGTTGATGGGTGGTCAAATACTTTAAGCGATCAATATCCATGTATACGTGCTGATTTAGATGCTGGTTTTTGAGAGATTGAAGGGAAAACTACACTCTTTGTTCAAGGCTTTAGTTCCTTTTTGGTAGATATGGACTACCATCTGGTTATGACTAACATAGCCATGGAAAATGGCCCATTTATAGATGATTTTCCCATTAAAACCTCCATTTATAAGGGATTTTCTATGGCTATGTTAAATAATCAGATGGTATATAGCTTTGAGATTTACAAAATGGGGGTCATATTCACTGGGCCTTCTCACAGAGGGATGCTTTTTCACATCGAAATCTGCTTCAAGTTCGATCTTCCAGGGGGACCTACCAGTCACACTGGGTACCCGTTGGGGAGCTCGTCCAGGGCTTCGTCAAAAAAGAGACGTGAAGGTATGACAAGTGAGAAAAAAAAACAATTGAAACATCTCTAACATAATTATAAAGGGTTTTTTTCCAAACCAGCGACCTTTGATTACCGGAGATAGTATATCCCATATTCATCCTGTTATCCTATTGATATTCCATAGATTCCATAGATATATCATGACATGTGTAACTCATTGAGACCAGAAGGGGAGATGGAAGCCATTTCTAGTCACTCCCTTGGGAATTAAAGCCAACTTCACAGATTGTAATCGCAGGACTACACCGTGTCATTCGTTGACTGTTTGTTGTTGTAATTCAAATGACCAGCTTGAAATTCAAATGAAGCATCTCAATTTCTACAGAAAAACAGCCTCTGTTTATACCCCAAGCTGCTAGTCAACCCCCACCCTGATTTATCCAGGAGACCGATGTCGGAGATGTACAAGCTGGTTCGATTGCGGATGTACATGAACACCACGCCCAAGGGAATGTAGACCAAGGATTGGTAGAAGAGCGTGGGATGGGTATTGGTTACCTGAGCGCACACACTGGTCAGTCTATACCCTCCAGTGAACCAAGATAGCTATCAAAAGTCACAGTCTAGAGTCTAAATAGATAAATATAGGTAAATAAATAGTAAATAGGCAATTTTCCACAGCTATGTTAGATTACCAGAGGGTATGTGGTTCCTTTTTTGCAGGCATGAATTCCCACCTTTTGCAAAAGACTAGAGGTTCCATATGATATGGCTCTCCTAAAAACGTCATCCCTATGGAAGGAAAATACCATGTTCCCAACAACACCCTTTACCGCAAAAAAATGCTGTAAATCGGGGCTGAAATCCACGCCGTGAGGCGATAAAGTAGGCCAAGACGAAGATCAAGGACTGCCTCAGCGAGACACCAGGGCGATCATTGACTGAAGAAATCCTATGAAATCCTATGAAATCCTAAGAAGTTGGAGCAACTCTGGTTGGATATTGCACGCCAACCAGGCTGGAAAAAACCTTTAATAAGGCTGGCCGCTGGATCCCTACCTCGATTTCTCCTGCTGATTAAAGTATGCAGAAAAGCTGCTGCTGGTTCACATAGTCCAAGAAATGCATCGTCACGTATCTCGAGACATGCAGAATTGCATGGATCAAAAATATTTAACCTGTCTGCCAACCCCAAAAATTGGAAAGATTAACATCTCAAGATATCAAATCAAATTGATTCTTCTCATTTATATACATATGTATATATATATATATATATTATATTGTATATGTATATATGGGATTAGAAAACCCCCTAAAATGACTCAAACTCTGGATGGACAATCATCCATCTCAGCCCATGTTTAAAAACCGGTGCCCTTGACACAACACTCGATTGCTACCGCCAGATTGTTGAACCTATGGCGATTCATGGGGATTATACATACATATATATATATACCCCCTGGTAATTTGTTACATAGCTATTGAAAATGATCATTTATAGATGATTTACCTATTATAAATGGTGATTTTCCATAGCTATGTTAGTTTACCAGAGGGTATATATATACATGTATACACATCATAATATGTGCATTACATACTCTGCACAGATATATTTTCCCTGGAAATAGATTGAGTTGAATCCTTTTTTTGGATCAGCCGATGGCAGCGATGGTCTTCAGACATAAGTTTTGGCCAAAGATTGTGTTATCCCATTCTCTGGTTGAAAAACCGAAGGTTTTTTAGAATGAAAATGGTCAGATCATTTTCGATGGTCAGACTTTAGCTCCGTTGAAAATTATCTAACCCTAAGAGCAATGAAACGTGGCGCATGACGTTAAAACCGACCCCCACAGTGCATTAGTCTTCAAGTTAGATAAGTTGAAAACCTGGTTTTTAGCCTCTGCAATTCTAGGGAGATACCTTTCGCCACCATTTTTCCCCACCAAAAAATCGGCAAGTGTTCGGTTTTGGTCGGAAACATCCCCCATAAATGCCTATGTCTATATACATGTATGTGTGCATGTAAACATATATATATATTATGATTAGATACATATATATATATATATATATATAATTGTATATTCTCATATTATATAATTGGAATTTATTATATATGTATATACCATCTGGTTATTTAACATAGCCATGGAAAATCAGCATTTATGATAGGTAAACCATCTATAAATCATCTATTTATGTATCTAATTATATTCCTTTCGACACGCGCAGCTATTCCTTCGGGGCACGAGCGATGGAGCTGCGGATAGATCAGGGCGTCGTAGGAGACGAACATCACGGTGGCCACGATCAGCGTGGAGGCCACCAAACCCCACTGGACCTGGCGCGCTGAAAACCAGGCGCCACCGTGGTGATTTAATGGTGATTTAATGGTGATTGTAATGGATTAATAATGGTTAATGGTTATAATGGTTTATAATGGTTTTGACACTCTATAATCTATATATATGGTTTATAATGGTTAACAATGGTTAATGGTGGTTAATATATGGTTAACATATGGTTAATATATGGTTAATATGTGGTTATACCAGGTTTGTGGTTAATAATGTTGGTGAATCACCATTAATGGTGCAGAAATGGTTAATGAATGGGGATTTAACCAACTATAATGGTTACAGTAATAATATTGGTTAATCCCCATTCTATAGTTGATATAGGATTAAGAATGGTTAATATTGGTTCATAATGGTTCATAATGTTGAATCATTGATAATAGATACTGAATGGACTATCCAAACCCCACTGGACCTAGTGCTGACCCTCTGATCAACATGCAAAAAGGAAGCGAACTGGAAAATCACCATCTTTAATGGGGTAAATCAAGGAAATAAATGGATCATATTGGCATACCCCCTGGTATAATATATCTATTGATGAGCAGTGTTCAAAGCCCCTGTTGATGATTAGTTCGGGGATTATACTACTCAATATATTGGGGATTCCGTTTGATAGGAGTATCCTGAAAACCAACATATATCTATTGATGACTCCGGTCTATGAATACATATATATATATAACAAAGACGTGTATAATAGTGTGTGATGTTTATAGCCTCTGGTAATGACGATTACACTTTGCTCTTGAAGCTATGGTCCGTAGAAATCGCTGATGGAACCCAGAGTTATGCGTGCCCCGCTTCCCGGTTCAAAAGAATGCCAGAAATCCGGGTTCCCAGGTTTTAACATCGTCCCCTAAGTTGCCATGTTCATATACCATCTGGTTATGACTAACATAGCCAACTGGAAAATCCCAACCATAAATGGAGGTTTATAGCTGGGAAAATCATCCATAAATGGGCCATGTTCCATGGCTATGTTAAATAACCAGAGGGTATCTTCCCCTTCTTGCGCCCCTTAACTTTGACCCATACCCCAACCTAACCCTCAGAATCCCTCAGAATGAAAATTCTTCGGAAACCCAAAATGGTCATTTTGCAGTTTGCTGTTCAGCTACACCAGGGTAGACCAAAAGAATCCAGCCGTAATCTTAAGAGAAATGGCTCTTGGGTGCCACCTTGTGCAAAGCATCCCAGAAAAACCATCGATGATTTCAGGTGGATTGTGATCCGGGATTGAGTACGGAAAAGGTTAAATAGTCTACCCTCTGGTTATTTAACACAGCCATGGAAAATCCCCACCATAAATGGAGGTTTATTGCTGGGAAATCACCATGCTATTAATAGGTAAACCATCTATAAATGGGCCATGTTCCATGGCTATGTTAAATAACCAGAGGGTAATTTCCTTGGCGATTTGGCACTGGTGTCATCATTATCTCATTGGGCACCAAAGCATGATGAAATTTTCGAAATCCCGCACTTCATTGTTTCTCATAGCCCTTCAGTAATCTTTCACACGGCAAAGCGAAAACATGCCAAAGCAGTTTTCTATGAAATCCATGTCGTTCGGTTATATCTTCCGTATACAAAATGGGAAAATCTCATGGAAAAACCAGGGGAAATCATCAACAATGGAGGCTTCCAAGGGGTTCCATCCCCCAAAAATGGATGCTGCCCACATTACCAACATTTCTTACCCACAATAAAACCTCTTACTTCACTATGAATGTGTCATCATTTCATGAATAGTGTCATTTAATGGTCACCATAGATGGAGATTTTTTATCTAACATCATGTCCATGGAGATGAGTGTGTCATTTCCATCATTAAAAAACATGGACAAATTAATGACTATTGTCATGGTCATTTAATGTTGACATTAATGTATGAATGTGTCATTTTTCATGTTGTCCAACTAAAAAAAAAGACCAGGAGATATGTTCCAACTAATTAATGTTGCTTCATTATGTCAACATGTCATTATTAAATGTGTCCATCAACACTAATATTCAACATTATGTCAACATTATGACACTATTAATGTTGACATTATAATGACACTATTAATGTATTAGTGACATGTCATTAAAGTCCATGGACATTAATGACTATTGTCATGGTCATTATGTTGACATTAATGTATTAGTGTCATTTACCCTCCAGTAAATTAACATAGACCCTGGTAGTCATCGGGGTTGGAAGAAAAATGTTTCCTCTAAAAATTGGTGATAAAATCAGGGTCGAACTGTTAATTTACCAGAGGGTAAATCTCCATTAAACCACCATTAAACCACCATTAAACCACCATTAAACCACCATCAGTGTCCATCATGGACTAAGACCAGGAGACTGTTCCCCTTCCGACCTCCTGGACTCTTTCCCGGAAGGCCTCCGTCCTGGTCGACACGGTGACGCTTTAATGGTGAAGGTGGAGGAGAAAGATGTGGGGAATATATATACATTATATATGTATATTATATATATAGGATTATATAGATAATAATGAATGGTCACATGATATGGGAATGAACAATAGGATTCGGATTCGGATTAATCATGAGGAATATATAGGAATCAGATTATGGATTATGGATAATGGGATATACATCAGGTAAATCCAGTAATGAACCCAATACTGATGGCAACCCTGGCTGCCATAAACCTCTCATTTGGGGATGGATTACACCATCCATAAAAAAAAATGCTGATTTTCGGGATGGTCAATGGCATTTTTTGTTTACCACATTAGCTGATAGTTACAATCCCTTTTTCTGATAGTTATACGATCTCATGATCATGAAAAAAGGACATCTAGGTCCTCAATATTCCAGGAAATCTAGGTCTCAATAGTTATAATCCCACATCTCAATAGTTATAAATTGTTATAATCCCACAGTGGATGTTAAGGATTTTTTTTCCAGGATGTTCTGAGATTTTCCAGGATGTTATCAGATCTTACAATCCCCCTGAAAATACTGTAACATGTCTTAACCCCCCCTTTTCCAAAAATTATCCAGTGGGGATCCTGCAGATCTGACACAATCTGACACAGCATTTCTGGGCACCATTTCACATCTATGATCTTCTGATTCCACGATGATGTGTGTGTGTATATATGTGTATATATATATATATGTATACATGTATATATATATATATACATCATCACATGATTCCTAAGAAAAGATCATAAGATACATCATAAGATACATCATAAGATCCGCTATGATGGCCTTTATGATCCAGACTTATTGATCTTATGATGGATCGCATTATATCAATCATGATGATCATCATATTATTGATCGGAAGAACCTATCATCATATATTATTATATCAAGAACTTAATATATCTTAATATTATGATCATATTTCATGATACCCTCTGGTAATTTAACATAGCTATTGAAAATGGCCATTTAATTCGTGGATTTACCCATTGATAGCATGGTGGATCTTTCCAGTTCGTTATGTAAACGTTTACCAGAGGGTAAGTCTTATGATATATTGATTGGAACAACGATTTCATCATCTATCAAGATCTAAAAAAATATCTTAATATGATGATCATGATATTCATGATAAGTTCTATGAATCTTTATGATATCTATCATATCTCATCTATTCGGAGTCGTCCGCGGATCGCATCTTCCCTGTCGGAGTCCTAGCAAAGACGGACCAGCCAAGGCCCATGGCCAAAATCACCGCGCGGCACGACAGCAAAATCACGAAGCGTTCTAAGCGGCCGGCCGTGGAGTCCCACGCGCCGTGTTGGGGGTACTGTAGGCGATACAAGATGTGAACCAAAAAAACATGGTGGGAAACCGTGTACTACGGTAACTACATGTAACTACATTTCAATATACGGACTTTTAAATATACGAACAGTTTTTTTAGAGTACCTCCGGGAAGGTTTTCCTTAGCTATTAATTCCATCAGTGATATACCAAAAATGCATCCGATGGCCGATCCTTTTGGGTTCCGAAAGCCCCGAACCCCTGAAAGTCGCTGGTTTGTTTTACATGTTATAACATGATAACCCCATAGGATACAAAAAAGAGGACTACCCGGCCTGGTAAACGTTTAGAGTTTGCAACATTGAAGCCATGGCCATAGAAATAGTTGATTTACCCATTAAAAATTGTGATTTTCCATAAATCCAACTTTGCTCACCTAGTCATTTCGAGCACCTTAGCCATACGACTAGCCAGAACAAATCACCTTGAGCTGTCGATGCTACAGCTGGCCCAATAACGTTCGTTATTTATATATATATATATTGGATATAATGACAATAAATGAAGTATAAATGGGTATAATATGGATATATATATATATGGTCTATATATATATAATGCTCATGGTTAGAAAGGTTAAACCTTTGTGGGTCAATTATGTACAAGTCTTCGATTGGCTATAGAAATCCCTCAGCTGATGACGGTTGCTTGATGGTGGTTTTCCTTCATGGACTGTTTGAAGGGAAAAATTACGGGAAGCCAGTGTTTTCATCAAATATTGCTTTGAAACCAGAAAATAGATGTTCCCTTTCATGACCTGATTATGATCTAAATAAACGTATATATCATAATGGATATTATATTCAGTAGATGTTCAGTATTGTTTTTTCAATAAATATTGGTTCTTAGATTTCAGTGAAAAGTGATGGCCTTATCAATCCATGTAATATGATTAAACCAATGTCATAAACCACCCATGACTGGGAATGGTAACCATACCACCTATCAAAATGATGATGACTGGGGGATGGTTTATGGCATTGTTTTACCCACATTAACCACAGATCATATTAAAACATCATCATGAAAACCATCATTAATAATATGATATTCTTGGTTTACCAACACGAAAATCTGGTTGGTGGTTTCAACCCCTCTGAAAAATATGAAAGTCAGTTGGGAAGGACTATCCCATATATTATGAAAAAATAAAAGCCGTGTTTGAAACCACCAACCAGAAATTGATCAGATGACAGTCATTCGGATGCTGAAAAATCATGGTCTGAAAAAAAAATGCCTGGTGACCCCTGGGATGCCAAGGATCTGGTGGGATGCTTAGGCAAAAGGCCCGGATCCTTGTCCTGGAGCGTGGCTTTTTGGACGGGAAAATCCATGGGGATTTCATGCTGGGAGAATCATGGTGGATGACGAACGGGGCTGGGGTTTTCCCAAAAACGGATGACTGGGATTTCTGGTTGAAGCAGCCCATATTAGTCGGGATATCATGACTTAGTAACTGGATATCCCCAATAACTGGATATCATGACTTATAAGTCGGGATATCACATGATATAAGCCCGACTAACTATGCTTCTTCGTGAAACTGCAGCCCCTATCCCCAAACATCTCACCGGAGGTTTTTTTTCGTTCAGGGGGCTATTGAACAGTGCGGGCAAGAGATGACTTCTTCGGCTCCGGACGCCATTGAAACACCGTTCGTAAGTCGTCCTCAACTTTCCATGCTTCGGTGTGCTCCATGTGCATGACATCCATGACAGTCATAAACGCCTCGGGAGCCCAAAAAGGTGACTATCTCATGGTTTCATGCCATTTCATACCCAAAAATAACAGACACTGTCATTTTTTGATTCACAGTGAAATCGATCAAGCTCAGATAAAAATCCACACACACACATATATGAATAAATATACATATATATATTATAATACAATATAATATATATATATATATACTATACTTAATATATATATACAGAACTTCCAAACATCGGTAAACCCCCTCTGTGTCACCATCGGTGTGTTTTATCATCCATCGGGGCACCATCAGCAGGATCTGACGATGCAAACGCAAGCGGAACTTCCGCGCGAAGCCCAGGTGGAACCACATCTGGAACTTCTCCTGTCGATGCGACGACGACGGCGATAGGATGGGACCATAGGATGGGACCCCGTCGTAGACCCCGTCGTAGACCCCGTCGTAGCGTGAAGAAATGCGGAGATCGTGGGATGATATGAAGATTTAGGAGGAAAATCATGGTTAGTTTTGTTTAAAGTTTAAAATTGGTTTCATACTGGTTTAACAATGGTTTAATAATGGTGAATCATTGATAACAATGGAGGCAGAATGGTTCATTGAAAACAAACGGTCGAGTTCTTCAGAATATTTGAACCGTAATGAGATTTTTTACTGTCAAAATCATGTCCCAAAATGTGTCATCGGGATATAATATATATATACACATACTCTATACCAGAATGAATCCGTGCTTAAATAGCACGGATACTTTGATCTATCTCAAGTATGGGTCGAAATCAGTTGAATACTCCTTGATCACAGACAAGCACTGCAACCGTTGGCGTGGAAAGAGTGTTAGCTCCATGGCGGTTCAACTCCCCCAACAAATGGGAAAAATCCCTGGGAAAATCATGGATAAAATATGGGAAAATGATGGGAGAATGGATGTTTTTATGGAGGTTTAGTTCGCTCGAAATTTATCATCTATCAATTGGGAGATTTTCCAGCACGCCATCTTTGATTACCGCAGGGTATCAAGGGATTCTAGATGGTCGTCGGAGCAACATGATCATTGCTAATCTTAGCTACCCTGAACAAAGATCGTGTTTAGCTGGTAGTATACATCCCAATTCTGGCTCCAAAAAATGTGAAACATCAAGCTGCTCCCAGTTCCATGTGCAAGGTCCTATTACCCTCTGGCTAATTAACATAGCTATGAAAGCCATGGCCCAGGTAGTTCGATGGTCATGATGATTTCCCTTTTTAAAAAAAATGATGATGTTCTACAACTACGTTAAATCACCAGAGGCTATTAGAAATAGTATTAGAAATGTACCAAATGGGATTTCTTTTTTTGGCTATTCACGTGGCTATATCTCATTCGAAATCCCTCTCTCTCCCATGAGATTTCTCACCATTTCAAAATTGGCGGTGAATCCCACAGCTCCCGCGGAAAAATGTCTTCACACGCCGAAGCAAGGCACCTCGGAGAACTTGGGTTCCTTCACTGGGTCATGACTTTTGAAGTCCACCTGGCAAAAGGAGGTCACACGGACTACGTTTCACGTGGCCAAAAAAGATCATCCAAAACTCCGGTCTCCAAAAAGTCTCAAAAATGTTGATCCATGAATCCATACTTAGCTCAAAGCACAAAAAACGAATTATCAAAACTGAAAATGATGATGTTGTGTTTGCTTTCAAAATATGGAAACAAAGGATGATCAAATATCCGAAATGGCCATTGGGGTGATACCACTTGATTAGTGGTTTTCCAACCCGATTTTCTAAGCTGGGGTCAGCCAATCTATAAATTGGCACCTATGGATATCAGGTACTCTATCCCATGTTTCTAAGCAGGATGCACATTGTAAAAAAAGATGGGTGAAGCGACTTTCCAAGCTTTTCTTGCTGACTTTGGATTACTTTGGACCATGGTTGCTGTGTGCAATTCTCCCACTTTTGATCCTCCAAGATTCTGGCATAAAATCGCCCGTGTCGGTCTTTTCTGAAAAAATGACGTCTGCCATGTGCTTACCAGAAAGTATCATCCAGAATTGGTTTCACCCAGAATATTGGAGGGTTTTTGGAAAAAAAATGGCTTCCCCAAGTCCCCAATGATTCCTAGATATATCACCATATGATTCCTAGATATTCATGGATATTCCCCATGATTAACAATCTGTTTTTCTGACATCCAACAGGGCCATTGCTCCATGTTTCACCGAAAAAAAGGCACAAGCTGCTGCCCCCCAGTGATGTTTGTTGCTTTCTAAACCATAGCAACTAGTTCAATATACCATAAATCATAATTCATTCAGTGAATTCAACCAACTTTGCTAAATCCCATGGAAATCTCACTCAAATCTATAAATCCTATCAAAAATGTCATGAAATCCCATGGGAAATCATAATTTCTCTTGGTGTTTCACCAGCCATCGCCGTCGTCGTCGTCGTTTCGCGTCGTCGTTTCGCCGGCCTTCTCCGAGAGCAGAAAGGGCAAGCTCTGCGGCCGCTCGCCGTCGGAGAGGCGGATGGCCTTGTTGACCTCCGCCTTCACCACCATCTCCTGGGGGACTGACTTAGCTGAAAGCCATATGGGATTTGTTTGCCAATAGAACTGGAGATATGTGTACAATATGTGTGTATATTATATATATACTTATTATATGTGTGTATGTATATATATATATATAGTAATGTATACTGTAATGTATAATGTACCATGTGTAATGTATAATAATGTATAATGTATTATATATATATATATATGTATGTATCTGTTGTTGAATGGGAGTATTATAGCGGTATCATTTTATATACAATTGGGGATATGTCAACCCCTGGTCGACTTTCATAGCGAGGGCGTCCATTTTCTGGGACCTCCATCTTTGGAAGCAACCAGGTTATTCGTCGGTGGTTAGCAGCACAAAAAGTCGTAACTGGTATTATGATATACATACATATGTATATATATATACACAGATACATATATTGTATGTTATGTATATATATATATTGTATATTATATATTGTATATTTATAAATATGTATATGACTTTCTAGCCAGGGATATCCATGTCGGTAGAGAGATTCCACCAACAAGGCTTGGGTTTCGGTGCTTCTTTGAATGGCCAAGTGAAAAGGTGCCAAGCCAAAATCAAAAAAACATATCGTCCTGCTTGGAGAATCAAGAAAAACTGGATCTAAAGTTCTATATATATATATACATCTTATATACAGCAACCTTTGAATTTGAGGCGTCTCACCTGTCCTTGGGTTTGTCCGGGCTGGGCTCCTGTTGCCGTTGCCATGTTGTCGGATCTTGGATTAATGTTCAAAATTTTTGTGGCCAAAAAAACCATCCAGCTATAGTTAGATGGATATAGTGATACCCTCTGGTTATGACTAACATAGCCATGCAAAATTGGAAAATGGCCCATAGAAATAGTGGATTTTCCCAGCTAGAAACCTCCATTTATGGTTGGGATTTTCCATGGCGAACTGTTAAATAACCAGATGGTAATATATGAATGATATCCGGAATTGAATGGTGAAAACTAGACTCCGAGTTGACAGAATCAACAATTCCATGTTTTCAATAGGATATCAGATCCTCAATTGAAATGGACATGTGATATCAACCAACAAGAACCCCAAACCAGCCATCTACTCTAAACTCACGGCGAAGCCAATCATGAAACCAAAGGCCAATCCATGGTTGGAGTATCACCGTGAAGCCCGTATTTCTATCCCCATGATTGTTCATGATCGTTCCAAAAAGGAATACCATCTGGTTATTTAACATAGCCATGGAAAATCACCATTTTTAATAGGTAAACCATCTACAAATGGGCCATTTTCCATAGCTTCATATGCTGTTCATCCAAATGTGTGATAGGAAACTCATAGCTCGACAATGTTTTGTCACCATACAATTTGGGAACATACCCAAGCTATATCCCACTAATAGCCATTAGTATCCCATTCACATCCCCTATCCCATTGATGCCCATTACAAACCCCACTATCACCATTGTAGATCCCACAAATATCAGCTGGTTATATATCTGTTACCACCGAAATACCTGTTGCTGACTATAATATACGTAATTCTATATATTCCATGAATATCCAAAAAAAAACATGAAAACATATTGAAAACACATTAGTTAATGGGCCTCAGATTAGGGGAGGGGGGGAGGAACGCAGGGTTTGGTGCCCAAAATGAAATCAATTCCCATGTCCGCGGAGGTTTCCTAAGTCATGATGGCACACCAAATCATCCAAGTCAGACCATGACTCAGTCTTGAAACCGGTGACTTGGGGATCCCCCATTAACAATCCCATTGATAAGCATTAATAAATGCAACAATCATCATAATTTAAAACTTATATCTAATAAATGCTTCAAAAATATCATCATCCAAACATTCCGGGCTCAAAGCTCAAAAAAATGGCTTGCAATCCCCCATTTTTTACCAGGTAGGATAATCCCCTATGATTTCTGTGGTCAAAAGCCGTGAACCCACCTGCCGCGCTGCCGCGTCCTTGGCAGGTGCACTGCTCTTGGGGAAGTTCGTCTCATCGTAGTAGAACGCCTTCACCTGAAGGGACACCAACAAAAATTCATCGCAAGGATTCAAGTCGGAGACCATACCGGTGGTGTTGAACAACAAAAATGGGTGAAAAATGGTCATATATCATGATATATCTGTGTTTCCCCATGAAATCACCATTTGTTTCACCATTCCTGGGTCTATATCTGTGAAAAATGGTGGATTGTTCGTGGACAAATTATGATGGCTTTGCAACGGGAAAATCATCTATCAATGGGGATACGTAGTTGGGATTCATGGGATAACTGGAATTGGAGAATTGCTGGGAACTTAATGGTGAAAAATAGTAATTCTTCCATCTAGGAACTATCCAGTTTATAGGCTTTACTCTTTCAGGTCACAAATCACAAAACCAATTGGAATCTAAACTTTCAGATATTGAAAGCCCACCATCAAAGCAGCTATTTGTTCGGAATCGGATTTCCGTGGGGATTCCATCGGAAATCGATTGAAGACGGAATCCCAGTAAGGGTCACTTTAGTGTGAAATCGTATAAAATAAACTGGAAAAAAAGTACGAAACTAGGCCCTGAAACCAAGCCAATGGCTAGAAGATTTGCAAAACTACCCTTTGGTAAACGTTTACATAAACTACAGAAAATCACCATGTTTAATGGGTAAATCAACTATCTCTATGGCAAATTTCAGCTGCTATGGCCATGTTAAATTACCAAAGGATACTTCAACTTTCTGGCTGCCAAACCAGCCACTGGTCCACTCATCCCAGCCGTTTTCAAGTCCGTAGGAAACCCGAGTGCTGGATCCATTCATTGTGAGGTCCAATTTCAGCTAAGTAACCAAGGTTTCATCATGTAAAATCATAACAATAATTTAAAGCATCCCGAAAAAAAGTATCATAATTCGCCATCCAAAAACTGACCCAATTGGATTTAAAAACTATGCAATCAAACCAAAACATCAGAATTATAATCATGATTATAGTAATATGGAAACTATTATATATACTATTTAGTATATCATCATAATAGTCCATCAAACCATCCATATACTCTAAACCAAACCATCCACAATTATGGTTAGCAGCTAAAATTAGATAAAAATTAGACCCTAATTATGATGCTACCATCACAACCAGCAACCATGGCAACCATGGAACCATGTTTGTTTATCAAGTGACATAGTGATTCATTCCCAGCAACCATGCTGTTTGGAAACAAAAATCATCTACAGTATGGTGATCATTATATAGAGGTTTCCAAATAAAATGGACGAAATCCACCTAAAAAAATGATGGTCGTTTCAATAGAAGAAAAAGGTCTGTTTTTGTTGGATGATGAGTGGTACCTCCTATTTTGAGGTTCCTGAAATTTCCATTGAGCTTCAGATGAGTTTCCACTAGAAATTGGTGATAAAATCAGGGTCGAACTGTTCATTTACTGGAGGGTATAGTGGATACACATCACCAAGTACGTTGAAAAAAAAATCACGGCTATCACGGTGTTTGAAGTCATGTCCTATCAAAGCAATTGGGTGAGCCAGCAGAAATCATCGGAGAGTTTCATTGAAACCTCCCAAGTTGAATAGCTGGTTGGTGGCTGACAAAAACCCCTCTGAAAAGTGTGAAAGTCAGTTGGGATGATAATTATTCCCAATATATGGAAAGTCATAATCCAGCCATGTTCCAAACCACCAACCATCTATGGTTTATGGTAGATATATCGAACTACTATTCCTATGGTTTATAAACCAACGTTCACATCATCAACCACCAACCGTTGATAGAAATCATAGCGCCATTTTCCTCCAGGTCAGCCCCTGGGTCGGCCCCTCAGGCATCCCCACATCCCCTTTACCCTTCATCTTCACAATGATGCCATCTGCCTGGAAAAAATCCCAAAGTTGGGACTTTCGGATGGTGAACGGACCTCAACTTTCAGGGATGTTCACGTTGCTACCATTGAATTTCAGAAGGGTTTTAAGAATTACTCCTGAAAATCCCGGGCTCCATTTGGGTGGTTCATTGGGCAAAAATTTAGAGGTCAGAAAACACGAATTTCCCGGCTATGATCTACCTGTAAACAATGGGCTGGTCAGATTACGGATTTCTGTTTTTCTTCTTTTTGGGGGTTGCTACAATACAGCAAAAGTAAAGGGCTATCCACTGAACCAAAAAGAGGATGTTGACAAAAATATTGATATTTATCACATCTGGTGGGTGGATTCAATGAGCCTGAAGACATGGTGCCACAGACCATGTCTAAACAAAAAGATATCTTCCCTCTGAAAAAAAAAAAAAAAACTAGGAGAAAAGAAAAATCCACATCACCCCCAAAATTACACCAAATAAACCATACGAAAAAGGAATAGTAAATCACACCCCCCAAACACACAAC
>Ga0126342_10001749_pt1 | contig 31779 bp, 28 predicted proteins | sample Cyp1metagenome_FD_92528 | JGI IMG/M metagenome (GOLD analysis project Ga0126342, IMG submission 92528) | Coral microbial communities from Lord Howe Island, Old Settlement Bay, Australia - Cyphastrea 1 metagenome | ecosystem: Host-associated > Invertebrates > Cnidaria > Coral ...
CATACATACATACATAATCATACATACATACACAATCATACATACATACATAATCATACATACATACATAATCATACATACATACATAACCATACATACATACATAATCATACATACATACATAAACATACATACATTACATTACATGACATCACATTACATTACATACATTACATACATACATTACATACATTACTTACATACATACATACATAGGTACATACATAGACGTTTACATACAAACATACATGCATGCATGCATTCGTACATACAAACATACATACATACATTACATACATTACATACATTAATACTTACACTTACATACATACATTAATTCATTACATGCATACATTACATGCATACATTACTGTACATACATACATACATGCATACATGCATACATGCATACATGCATACATGCATACATGCATACATGCAGACATGCATACATGCATACATGCATACATGCATACATGCAGACATGCATACACGCATACACGCATACATGCATACATGCATACATGCATACATGCATACATGCATACATGCATACCTGCATACATGCATACATGCATACATGCATACATGCATACATGCATACATACATACATACATACATACTTACATTAGGATTTGAGTACCGCAATCATAGAACTCTTCCTTTTGACTCCGTACTTGTTCAGGGATGTTCTATACTACTATACAACATGAAGGGTTGAGACAGATAGTTGCTGGGTGTTGGAGGGTGAAAGATCATTCTTATTTGGCCCGATGAAAGGGTGATGTTTCTGGAAGAATTCCTGCTGTCAGCTTAGATGTTGCTGATGCTGGGTGACCAATGATTGACAACTTATTGTTGGATTCATGCTGACTATTTAATGTTTGGTTGTAGCCCAGTTGCAAGCTGTATATATATATGTAGGATCGACCTCTGTTTTTTTGGTTTCTTGTGAAACAGGTGAGTTCTGTAGTCTGTGTTCGCGTCCTTGATATAGATCATGTAGTTCCCTATTTGTGGTCGCAATGCACAACAGCAGAAGAAAAATGAAACATCACATAGCCATCTATGTAATCCTTGTCACACTAAGAAATAAGAAAGTATATATATATATATACCCATATTATCACCAAATGATACCAAATGATAGTCATGTTTGGGATAACCCATTAGCCCATGGGCCCATGCCACGCACAGTAACGAGCCTAGGATCACAGCAGTGCCGTATGCCAGTATTGAGGCGATGCTGGATATGGATGGTCTCTGGATGGTAGATCTGGATGGTGTATCGCTGGTATGCTGGGATTTCCTTGCACATATATAGCATGTATAATATATATATATATATATAATACAGATGTACATATATATATAATAGATATATACAAACATAAACATATGACTAGATACAGAAACCCACTAATGAAGCAGGGGTTTTATTAGACTCCTGTTTTGATTGTCATTAGGGAGGGTAGACGTTAAGCAGCCAAGGGATCATTTGTCCAATCAACATGTGCTTTTGGTCCAGCCAGAATGTGGAGATAATCACATTTGGGGGTCTAAGCCAACTAAGTGGGGATATGATGAACAGAAAATAGGGGCTTCAATGGGCATCAAACCTGGATAATGGCCCCGCATGTCCATGTTTGACCAGAACATTGGGCGTAGGGTTTTGCAACGTCAAGCCCAGTATGATGATACTAATCTTAGACGTGTAAGAAGGTGCAAAAAAGGATGAACGCGTGTTGAATGATACCAATCTGAACATCTTCTATCACCCTGGTCCCTCATTTCAGCTGTGTCTTGTCATACAAGGGTAGATGATCTAGATCTAGTTTGAGTCACGGGATTCACGGTTCATAATTCAAAGCTGACTGGATCTCTCATTATATTGATTGTTTGTTTGGGAATTACGGGGATATCTATCTATCTACCTATCTATCTCAATGTGTATAATGTATATATATATATATATATATATTTACATGTTATACAGTAGTAAGTTTGTCTCACATTATCTATGATCCGAGCCATACAAAAAAAAATACGGTTTTACATCAAAAAGACCCGTGTTCAGGGACCGTTGAATTGGTATAGGATTAAGGCAGCCTTACAGCCAACGGAGTCACCGCAGGTGGTGTTCAATGGCTTCAATGTCTATGGCAACAAATTGAATCATCATCCTGCCTCTCGTTGAGTTAGTTTCTGCAGGTCATTGTTTGTTTCTTTTTGTGGATTATGGTTGCTATAATATGTGTATACTTATTGATATAATTATCTATCAATATTGGGAATCTACATCTATTTGTATATTTATTGATGTGTTCCTTCTACTTGGGATGATGTTCCCCATTCGTGATTCCTTCTTTTCTGAGGTGCTGAAACCACTAAACAGCAGGGGTTGACAGTATGTATTAATTCTGTTCTTGCTCTTTGGAAGCTCAAATTCATACATTTCATTGACATCTTGTCAGACCTAGCTTTTGCATTGGGGAAGGCGCATGGTAGTTAGAAAAACTGAAAGCCTCACACTACTCATAGTGTCATAGGGTGAACCCATGGACGCAAACAATGGACCAGGGATACCAGATATTACTAGGCATGATCATGATCATGATCATTAGACCGTCACCATCCCCACCTGCACCCCCAACCCCACCACCATCACCAGCAGCACCATCACCACCACCACCACCACCATCATCATCATCATCATGATGATCATGATCATGATCATCATCATCATCATCATCATAACTACTGGGCTGTTGTGGGTGACACCCCTAGATGTTTTAGTTGATGTGTATTTGTTGTTTCTCAGCCAGATCTCCAAGGGCTGCATCTTCTATGACATGGAGATCGCCTCTGGGACTTGGATAGTGGTTCTTCTCCGGGTGGCACTCGAAGTTACTGCAGAGTGGGTCAAGAGTGACCGGCTCAAGAATAAACCGACTTATAAAACATAACTAGGACTTTGGTGAATTATGTGATGTAATCAGGATTTACAGTAGTCTGCAGGTTGTGGAGCATTTCAGTCAGCAGAGACCCTCTGAATTGGCAAACAACTGGCGTGCTTGTAGAATAGATCATAATAGATGTGAATAGACGGCATCATTATCAACGCGAAAGTCTTGCAGGATTCTAGGATTTGCATCGTGTTGCTGAAACATGCTGAAACCATACCTGAACATCTCCGACCATCGGTTCGTTTGCCGCTATGTTCCGTCACCGCGACGATGGTCTTCCCAGGATAAAAACTCCTGGGAACCCCTGGCCAGCGCAGAGTTGTCCGCCCTGAAGGGTGAGATGTACTTGGGCAAGGACCGAGAAAGTAATCCAGGGGATTGGATCGGAAACCAATGGGATGTACAGTCCAGAAGAAATGATGGGTTTCAAATGGATTGTAAGAAGGGGATCATATCTACGCGAACTCCCTGAAATACCTTGAAAAACAGATAGTGTCGGATAGTTGTTGCAGGTGTCAACGTCCCATAACGGTGTATTTTGTACAGGGGAATGGCATACTCCCCAGTCCCAGCTTGCACAATTTATTCAAGGTTGCTAAAACTTAAATATGTTCAACATACCTATTAGCGCATCATAGCGCATTCCTGCCTCTCTCTTTCCACATGTGCACTTACACGGCGGCTGCTATCGTATATACATGTGTGATTCTGTGTGTGTGTAACTTATGTGTTTTTGTAGTTGCATGCACGCCATTGCGATTCCAAATCCGAGTGCTCCTACAGATGTTCACAGCCTTTCACAAGCCTGACTTCCTCGACAGGATGTGGCGATTCCTGTGGGTGAGGGTCTCAAATGCTGTCAGGATCTGTCAGGTATGAATAGATTAGATGTTTGACCGATGATGGTTGGTAAGATGCCCCGCATGAACCAGGGAAAAGTGGTGTGATGGCAGTTTGCAATCGGACAAGAACGGTGATTCCAACAAAATGTGAGTGTGTGTCTGTGAAACCAATGAAGCTGCCCAAAAAAAACAACAACATGAAAGCGAGTCAAAAGTCACAAGATTTTTTCCCGGAGACGAACAGCTACAACTGTGACTATAGCAAGGGCAGTCTAACCAATTGTATCCAATTGTGGCCAACTGCATTTTGGTACATTGGTACTTCCAGTGGTGTTGACCCAAGCTGCCAAGTGATAAGCCCATCAACAGGTTGTGTAAACATCACTTCTGGGGGACCCAATAGGTCTCATATGAGTCTTAAAATCGTGTAGCATAGGGTACTGGACCAAAAGTGGGCAGCCCAAAACCATCCATGGCAGCCACTGAATTGTCACCATGATTCTCCCAAAAAAAGTATTTGTTAAGTGGTGATTGGTCATGTTGTACGATGACGCCACTGAGGTCCTAAGGTCTCCAGTCACACAGCAGAGGCCCTGGAGAGGAACATTGAGAATGAATTAAAAGAAAACGTTGGGATGCCCGGTTGGGATGGTGATAGCATGTGATAGCCATCAAGAATGGTGATTGAACTGATTGAACCACCAAAGATATCAGATTAGATGATGCTTTAACATGCTTTAACCATGAATTCCGAGATGTGCTTAATGTGAATTGACAATCAAACATGAAGATTTCACCATCAAAAATCGCAGTCATAGGAAAATATTTCGGGGTTAAGATCTTGTTGGTTACACTGTCATTTCTTGACAGACGGAGACACAAAATGATGTTTATTTGCCGGGAAAGTCAGAAAATATGTTGTTGTTTCCTAATGCTCACCATATGTGTCCAAGATATGCACTTTTTCGTTGATCTAAGCTGATGACAACTTATCAACAAATACACTTGGTGATTAAATGACGTTAATGTGTGTATATATATATACATGCATATAAAGAAAGAGGATTTCCCTGGTATGAATACCAGTTGGCATCTTACCTCAAAGTTTGAGAATATGTGGGCCATGTTTGACTCACTTTGTATTTGAGCAAATATATATATATACACACATATATATATATATATCATAATTATAATATAAATATATATACATGTGTGTGTATGTAAGTCAAGCATACTTCAAAATCTTCAGGCGCCCAGCCACCGTCTCTTCGCCCAGATTCGGATGATTCGCATGCGCATTGGATTCGAAAGTGCCTACGAAGACAGTGAAGTCCGCGATGAAGCCCTCCGCGCCTATTTGTTGCTGGGTTGATCTGCTCGGATATGGCCAAGTGACCACCCAAGCGGCTTGGATTTTACCAAAAAATATGTTTCTTGCGAGATTTGGCTGGTGGTTTCATTCATTTATGTTTGTTATGTGCCATTTGACTACGTAAAAGACTTCTCGGGGAGATATTTCAGCCAGCCTAGGACTATGGGTCAGAGTTGTGGGCTGATCAGCGAGTACGTTCTGGCCAGGTGTAGCATTTACCCTCCACCAAATTAACATATCTGGACCCTGAAAATAGCCAACTGTTAGCGGACACTGATTTTCCAACCCCAATTTGGCCAGATGGCAGGGTCTATGTCAGTCGGTGGAGTGTACTATTTCTTTGATGTTATAGATATAATCTGGGGCCTGACCAGAGACACAGCTCACCAGTAAAACAGTAAAACTCTCCACTTTGAGGACGATGTCTCTCAGTCTGTGAAAGGCATGGAAAGATCATGGAACTGGTTCATTGATGTTGCTGGTATTTTGGGAGGTTAAACTTAGGGGTTAATTGCGTCCGGGACTCGAAAAAGACATGTGTATAAATAAATAAATAAATATATATATATATATATATATATGCACAATTATATGCACACTATATATGTACACATATATATATATATACAGGTATTATACCTACTATAATCATAGCATAGTGGTTTCTTTTAATGCCGAGTTCATGCTTGTCAGACAGGTCCTGTTCATACTCCCGTATCAGGTGGTTGGGCTAATCCAAAAAGGCATCCACATTGCGGCAGTTCCCCAAACAGATTGCATGGTTGGTCATCAGCAAATATCAGCAAGTGATTTGCCAGGAACATCAGTACATATCATTACTAACTCTTACTACATTTGACCGGTTTCTATCCCAAAGTACATGTATATTAAATATATCCAAAATGGTCACATTTCAAATGTACATTGTTTTCCACATATAAATATATCTCCATATGTGTCTCCCAGTATGTCTCATCGTTATCCATCAGCTACCAGGCTTCACCTTGAGAAGGAATGTGTCTTGGACTCCGACTGGGCCTATGATGACCAGGACCTGCCAGGTTAGTTCATAGTGTGTGAACGGTAGCCTGGTATCTGGAGAACATCAGAATATGTGGTAGATTCTGGTATGAAAGGTTTTTGACCTTTTTGACCTATCCCCACTCATCTTTTTGAGTAGAATGTTGGGGTGATTGGTGCCGGGCCCAATCAATGGTTCTAGTTTTTGTGGGTGCTACTGTAGTAACAAAATCCTTCAGATGGAGCACAAAACTGAGGAATTACTTAGATCATCTTAGATCTAACAGTACACGAGGGTTTCTAGATGGGGGACCTTTGGCATGATAGGGGCCCAACGGAGGAGCATGTGTTTGAAATGAATGGCTCATCCACATGCGGCTCAATGCTTCAACATGTGTTTTCTTGGTCTTTCTACTTCTCACATCCCCTTTTGCTATACACCACCCCTGAAAACCCTGATTTGGCATTGATGTATTGATCTATTCAGATATATTCAGAGTGAGGACGTTATATCAGGATAAATCATCCATTTTAATGATTTTAATGGCATTTTCCATTATAAACCATCCATGTGGGGGTACCCCCATGACTATGGAAACCTCCATTTCACTTGAGTTGATATGATTTTACAAGCGTCGAACGCAGCAGGATCAGGGCTTGAAGCCCTGGGGTGCACCTTCCCCTTTCAACGCCTCCGAGTATAAGACGCCCTGGTTCCCAGTGGGTTTTCTTTGCTTCAAAACAATGAGGTGAACTAACTGACAGTTGAAAGCTTGCAAAAGTGTCGCCATAACATGCCATAACTGGGAATATTTACTAACCCGCCATTTCTGCCAGGGGATCTGAGATTGGTCGAAGTTACCAAACCCTATTAGCTTCAGCGGTGTGACACTGTGTTAAGGGTTCCATAACGATGTTATGTGACAATCGACCAATGTATTGAAATCCGCAGGAAGCAGCCACTAGAATTCTTTTAAAACATCAGTTGGACCTCTCAAATCTCGCAAACCACAAATCAAACATAATCAAACACGTTGTTCGTGCGCGATCCTGTGGATCCTACATATGTTGACTCAAAAGTCGTTGAAGTGTTAAAACACACTTTACTGTGACATAATTATCACGAAATGTCCACATACAGTATACAATAGTACACATACATGTGTTTATATTTTCATATGATCCATATGCATATATATATATATATATATACACACACACTGTGTATCACATAGATGCGCACCTGCGCACACACACACACATATATATATACACATACGACATGCATATGCTTACATACATGTGCATACATATTGTATATTGTACATATATATATGTGTGTGTGTTTATACTAGTTTACAATCTATATTTTATAGAGAGATGGTGTTGCGGGAAACTTCATGAAGCCGTTCGTGGATGTTCCCCAAGGTCTTGTCGTTGGGAGCCCCAGGAGGGGAGGGCCTTTTTGGTGTTTTTTGGAGGGGTTCCCTGCTGCTAGATACCTGGTTAAACCAAATTATCAAAACAACAAGGTATTTTGTTGAAATTTGCCAGCTCCGAGGGATTGAGGCATTGACTTCTCTTTGGCCTAGGTGAAGCGTGGGGTAGCCACTGGCAAGAGAAGAACAAACTTAAGACTGCTCGTTGGGACGCCAAGATTTTTCTCGGACTTAAGACCGCTTGTGGCTCTGAAAGTGCCCCCAGTTGCCTAAACATGTTTTCATTCGGGTCACCGAGATTTGGGGTGACACGTTCTCATGGCTAGCGTGGTGAGGCAAGGTCCACTACTTGCAAATGGGTGTTTGAAATGTCTTGTTTTTCCCTACCTGGGATATCCGGATATCCATGGATATCTTGGTTAAAATGTAGTTTCTTTTGGGAAGATGATTCCAACAGTCTTCTTAGAGATCCCAACAACCTGGCGCGCGCAAGGCCAATATTTGGCGGTGAAGGAAAACCACGCTCGGAGCTCATGGCATGGGGGTGGGTTCAGGGAAGTCATGACTAATCTTTGATATGGACAGGTGAAATATGGTAAAATGTTACCAAATCATACCACATCGACCAGTTTTGTTGCAATTAGCATTGGGGCAATCATCAAACTCGTTATTGTTGGTTGATCAAACTCAAATTTGATATTGTTGGCTTCTAAGACATGTATAATATTCACATGTCCCAACTATCCCTATTAAACTGTGGGTGAAATATGCCAGACCTCGAGCCGCTCGATTTCTTCGTTGCGACAAAAACTCTGAGGTCCTAAGTGGTGTGCCACTGCACTTCTCGAGCACTGATCTCAAGGAGATCACTGATCACGCAAAAACTCGGGGATGGATGGGGATGATACAATCCAAGTTATCAGCTGTTTGGGATAATGGATCCGGAGATGCAATAGTTTGCTATATATAATAATGTTTGGGTTGGTTGATGTCCAGTTGTGGAGATTCAGTGGCAGGAACCGAGATTCGAAACTTTCTTTGACATAGATTTTGATCTCAGCAGTTTGTTGTTTCAACCTGGTCATGTTGTTTTGGGTGTCACTTCACGCCCCTGAGATATTTTCATATATATATATATATTCGATATTTAGTGTTTTTAGACCCTTTGCCAGCTTCGTCCAAACTTCATCAGTTTTGAGCAGGTTTTGGTTGTAGCTGCTTCCAACATTCCCACCCAGTGCGTTGCCTCAGACCCCTAACATCCCCGAACCACCCAGGACCCTTTGTTGTGAGACACGAACCCCTGCAGGAGATTCGGAAGTGCATCATGGGCTGCGCTCCCATTCAGGACAGCTAGCTGAGCTGGCTTTGTCTGCAAATATGGTCATTTGCTCATATTTGCTCCATATAAATCCTGTATCATCCCATGGTTTATCATACGTTTTCCCATCCAAATGCATTGTTGGAGGCCCATTGAAATTTCCTTCTCAAAAAGGACGGCAAAACATATATTCCACCTGAAAAGTAGGTAGCAAAGTGTCTTGCGCAAGAGGTAATTGTAGCAAAAATGCACCTTTTGAACTCCGTGTTGAATTTCCACATGATTGTAGTAGAAGCACGTTTGGATCGAGTAGAAGGCCCCCGAGGTCGAGCACGCATGTCGTGCCACACTAAAATGTAGCCATCTGAAGGGAGTGATGAGATGGGGATAGATAGGGTTCATTTTTTATGGTGACATTTTGTTTGTGAGAATTGGTTACAAATACCAACAAGGGGGTTGGACATAAAGAGTTGTTCTTTTTGTAGTGGCGGCATTTGGGTACGCGATGCATTTTGCAGAGGGTCAGCTAGCCTCATGCAGTGATTTTTGTAGATCACCTAGGCCACCTAGGCTGTGAATTCTGTATTATGCCTAAGTACAACGTCTCCCCCTAGGTTTGAACGGAGATACTTTTAGGCCTTTGGCCATCAAACGTGAACATGGAAATCGCTGCGAAATACATCGAACTAAATGGTGGTTTTTTCATTGCCGTGTTTGCTGATCGGAGGGTATCCCCCAACTTTTGACATCTGTCCCCACAAGGCCCCCCTGGCGAGGAGTATTTCAGATACCCCTCCGACGACATTTTCTTCTTCGCAGTGGCCAAGGACGGAGCCAAGGATGCGTAAGGTCATGATGAGATTTTCCATGGGATTTGAAAGGTTTCAGGTTAATTTAATTTATGATTCAATAGGGATTTAGCCAACAATCATGTGGATTTTGCTGGGTTTTATAGATTAATGGGATATGAATGGATATGTATGAAGTTTGGGACAATGTTAATGGGATTTCAAAGGTGTCACACCGCATACCCTCCAGTAGCTTGTTACATAGCTTTATTGCTATAGATGGTCCATTTCGTTCGATGATGTACCTATTAAGAATATGGTGATTTTCCGTACCAAAGTGTGAAACCTCGAGAGGGTTATAATTTTATGTTCATCCCACGTCAAAAATCACATCACCAAATACGGCCCACCGGGGTTTATTACCCCCCATCGAACTGTGGGGTGACACTCCGGCCAGGTGATCCCGTTACCACAAAGCCTTCGAACTCAGATGTCAGGGTTGGGTCTAAGTGGTTTGTTTGACAAGGGCCCTAGAAAACCCTCCGGTAGTGAAGAATCCCTAGAAACGAGTCTGGGGAAAATCACGAGAGGAAATAGATATAGATAGATAGGATAGGATAGGATAGGATAGATTAGATTAGATTAGAATAGATAGATAGATAGATACGTATCGGTTCTTTGGGGTTCTAGGATGTCATGTTTAATCTTCCAAGATCTGGCAAGGGCAGGATGTACATGGTACAAGGCTCCTCCCGAACTTGGCCATGAACACCTTCCACCATGAAGCACCTGGCAGATTTTGTTTCTTTTTTGGCAGGACCTCTTTATTTGAATGGTAAGAAACTGGGGATTTCATGTGTTTTTTCCCAACCCAGATCCAGCTTCGAAAAGCTTTGAGCTGAGGTGTTTGTTCCGTGTGGGTCTTCATGGGTGCCGAGGTGTCACTCTGGAGATCGGGTCCTTTCATAGTTGAGCTAATGGGTTGGATAATGTTGGATAGTTTTGCAAGGGGTCAGACGGGTCATAGTTGTCAATTCATCCAAAAGTATCGAAAAGCTACCAGTGATTTAAAAATGAACCGATTTGGATTTGCTGCAAATTGCAGGTTTGCAATGGTTTGCAGGTCAGCGTTTTGATTTGGAAGCTGTGTTTTGATTTTGATCCACCCTTTTTCGACTGTTGTATATGATTGCTGTAGCCGCAGCCCACTTGACTCACATGAACAGCTGGATTAAAACCAAACATATTTGTTGCTTACAATACTGTCCCATGCGTCTTGTTAATGCAATGAATTACTGTAGATATGCGCAAATGTATTTATTTAGTGCATACATATGCGTACATAAATAAATATATATACATAATAATAATAGTAATAATCATAATCATCATCATCATCACCTTATGCACATGTACATGCACACGGATAGACATACTCATTGCACGCGCCCAGATATGCATGAACTTACAGACAAGTTGTTAGTGATCGCGCATACTGTATAGAAATTTACATAAGTATAATATGAATTAATATGATATAATATGCATATGTGTGCATGGATGTGATTGAAATTGCGTACATACACTGGCTGTTATGTGTCATGGCATTCCTTTTTCGGTCCACCCCCAGTTTTGTCAGTTTTTGTAAGCAGGTGAAGATGGCACGCGAACGCATCATGCAGCTGAGCAAGGCCATTGGAAAACATGACCACCCCAGCAAAGATGTGGAATTACAGCCGGGAAAAAAATGATAATTATGCATTATATGTCTTAAATACTATATACTTACGTTGTTTGCGACAAAGATGGTGATGTATATAGTTACTATGTGTGTCACATAATTAATAGATTAGTAGTTCAGATTCATAGTACAGTAAGTGAGGAGTAGGGCAGGAAAAGTGAACAAATCCTAAACGTCCAAGGAATCAAAGAACAAAATTGATTGTGTAAGTGTATTGGATATTAGTAGCTATAGACCCCATATACCCCAAGAAAACTTTCATGGGGTTCCCAAATTTTGACATTACCATGTTTGGGTTTCTTGTTGAATTCCCGGCGGCTCGTTTTCCGCGGGGTCCGTGCTAGTTTGCAGGTGGGTAGATTGGGTACATGCACTCAAACATACCATGGATGAAGCCTTAAATTCAGAGACGTCTGGCAAACAGCTGGAGAAATTACATGAGAGAAAAGGTATGTACCGTTGGTAAAGAATGATTTAGAGAGACGCATGTGTCGCGGAGACGGCTTCCGCCGCCGCACCCCGCCGCATTCACATTGGTACTGTGCAAAGCGACGTCAGGAGCAAAAGCTCGGGTCTCAGAATTGCCTGCAGCCCTGGGTGTGCAGGATGAAAAGAACATATCGAACAAAATGGATGGTTTGTAATGGAACATCCTATTGGGATGATTTAGAGGTATCCCTATTTTAGAAAACCCCCGCAATCCGACATATCCAGGAATAGAAAGAACATCTATGGACATGTCTAGATTTAACGCCGGGAATATATAGAAAAAAAAACATCTCCAGAGTTTTCTTTAGATGTTCTCTTCATCCAACCCAATGAGAAAGTATGCGTTGCGTTAACATCATGACTTTGGATGACTAACTCGATTTATCCGACATGGTTCAGATGTGGGGGAGGACAACGTATAGCCTACAAACAGTTTCGACTTGAAACATATGAAAATCGAAAATGTTCTTTTGTAACATAAGCATTTCACAGACAAGTTTGCCCTTCATTTGTTCAGTTGTTTCCTCCGGCTGTATCTATTGAATGAGTCCTCCAAGTAGAGCGCAAGCCACAAGATGGGCTGTACCAAGCACCTGCTATTGACTCCACGTTTTTCCAATCCCACCTGTGAATGATCTTGCTTGATATAACATTTGGTTAAATCATGTTATATAAACCCCAATTTCAGTAGCTGCAAGCCAAAGTAACTTGACTAAAATTGACACTTTGTGCAGATTGAGAGAAAAAAAGGCAGCAAGGATGTTTAAGACCTTCAACCTTGAACCTGTCGTCTCAAAGCCTCAAACAATCAATCCATATCATATCAAACAGTTATTTCCCACACGGCCTCCAGTGAATACGCATACTGTAGATACCATCATTCTAACAGTTCGAGTTCGCTATGGAAAATTTTCTAATTGTTAATGAGTAACTCATCGAACTATTTGGGCAATTGACCATAGCAAGCTCTTAAACTACAGGAGGGTTTGGGGTGTAACATGTTTGAAATCCTATTGTTATTCCATTAGTATCCTTTGGAATCCCATTAGAACCCTTGAAATTGTGTTTAAATCCTCATTAACCACACATAAAATCCCATGAAGTCACAATTCACACCATCACTTATGATAAATTCCATGTTAGCTATGGTCAATTCCATGCATATTCATATGGGATACATATCCCATGCAAAAAAAACATGGAAATACCTATGGAAATCCCCATTCTTTCCCTTGGCAGGGACCGCGAGGCCGCCTTATGGGCGGAGGAACAAGGCATTGATGAGGAGGAGGATGAGGAGGCGCTAGGGCATTTCTTGAAAATGGAGGTTTAGTTCGCTGGGAAAATCATGGCACTAAATGGCACTAAATGGTGGGTCATTTTTGTTGGCTAGGTTGGTTGCTCCACTAGTCTACAAATGGAGGATTTTCACGGATGTTCCACATCTATCTAAACTTCTACAGGAGGGTGTAATCGAAGGAAGTTTAGAAGTCAAACTTCCGACAATATGGACAGATGGAAAAGCAGAGGTGGGAAGAGTCAGAGAAGAGATTAATGATTCGACCACCAAGACCTATGTGTTTCCAACCCTAAATTGCGGCCGCAAGCAATAAACAAAGGGGTATGATCTAAGTATATCAACATTATTTATCTATCAGATGTAGAACACATCATGAGATGTAATTGGTCGTCAAATGTTCATGCAATTCCCCCAAGTTGGATCATTTTTATGTTTTGCCATCAAACATCAAATCTTATCAAGCATTAACAATCATTTGACCTCATTAAACATCAAGAAAAACATGAAACATACATTTTTTCGAAAAAAAAATCACTCGAACTCATCACATATCGCCAAGCATCACTGAATCTCCATTTGAAGTTATCAAAGAAAATCATCAAAGATGTTGGGATTTTCCCCCAGCAAAATCCTATGGGAGTCTGTCCAGGACATGGAGCCTACGGCTGAAGATCTGAAACAGTTCGCGAAGGAAGAGCCCAAGGCTGAGGAGCCGCCACCTGAGGTTGGAAACCTGCGCTGTTGTTGGTGTTGGTGGTGGATTTAAGAAAGGTGGAAGTCTACCAAGGAAATAATTCATTAGTGGTTATTTAATGGGGTTTGTTGGGATATTAATGGGGATATGATCAATGAGATGCGATATTAGTGTGGATAAAACAATGCCATAAACCACCACTGTCATACATATTTCTACCACATAAAAATTGTGATTACTGGATCGGTCTTAAGCAGCCAAAATGATGACTACAGTACATCAGCGAATGATGTTATTTGCAGTCCATTCACTGGGAGTTTCAATGGCTGATGGGTACATCATTAGGGTAATTGGGTATAATATATTGAAATAAACTCGTAATAGTATTACCATCCAGTAAACAAACACGGCTATGGAAAATAGACTATTTTTAGTTGATTTATTAAGATTGTGATTTTCCATATCTATGTACTGTAAGTTTACCAGAGGGTATATATTTTGTCTTTAGAAATCATAATGCTAGCAATATAATATTATATGTTATATGTATGAATCTAATCACACATGGGCTATATTAACAACGCACATGATGTTTGATGGCATTTTACCAACCAAAAGAGATTTGGGTGTAGACCATTCCACTCGGCCCCCAAATTCTGAGACCATATCAGATGAGGAATCCCTAATCCATATGTGCCATGGTCCCAAGTTAGAATGTAACTTGCCCAGTCCTTGGGGAATTGGAATGCTCAATCCGTTATAGAAAAAACAGATCTTTTTTAGCCCGTGATTGGATTTCCATGACAGTATGGATGACCACACACCACATGTAATGAAAAACCCTAGCACTGATGTTCAATGATTTTTACGGCATCAAATTCCCCCAGGTGAAGGATGAGGGCCAGGACTTATACGCAACAGAAGATGCGGACAAGAAGCTGGAGGAGTTGGAAAAGGCCTTCCGGATCTTCCCACTGAGCTGGGACAGTCTCCAAACTAAATGGATGAAACATCATCAATGGACCCAATGGAGGTTCCATCAATGTGGTTTTGGTGGTCAAAAGATTGCAGACCGTTTTTTTTCCACCTGATGTTTGTAGAGGTCATGTTGACTGTAATTGAAAGAACCGTGTTGCATACAGTTTCTATTATGCTTGCCCATACTAGACTTGGTTCGACTGTCAGGGTAATAATCAATGGGAATTTCAGGATCCTAAAATGGAGGTACTGTACCATATAAGGCCATAATAGGCCATATGTTTTCGTGATTCACTTACATAGGCCTTATATAGGTCTTATATATGGTAGGTACCTCTATTTTAGGATCCTGAAATTCCCACAATGGCACTATGAATCCATGAATTCCAGTCGAGAGAGGGAGAGAGAGAGTCCGAGAGAGAGGGTTTGCCGGTTTGCGAATAAAATGAGAAGGGATGGTTACGCACTCGAAACAGCAGAGTTACACTGCGGCATTAGTTCATTTTTGAGGTAAGTCATTGTGAGAGAGAGTATGTCATTCTTTGCCGTGAACGGCCCACACCTAGAAGCATCAGTGTTGGAACTGGAAACTAAAGCTGTGGTTCCAGTCGTGCCCCAGTCATTTTCTGCAAATTGAATCACACATGTGGGGCGCCTGTGCATGCAGACAGGGCGGTGATGATGACAAGAAGAAGAAAAAGGAGAAAAAAGAGAAAAAGGCCAAGGAGTCTGAGTAAATGACCATTTTGGATCTCTCCTACTTCCAAATCAAAGGGAACCCAAAGCCTCCAAGATGTTTTCTAGTCATTTCTAGTCCTTGTTTGTTCCATGGGGAGGTCCAAGCTGCGGAGAGTTTGTCAATGGATGGCTCTAAAATCGTTTCAGTTGCACCGCGGCAGCAGCTGTTCGGTCCATTTTGGATTGAGGTGTTGGGCATTGAGGTGTTGGGCCGTGCCATCCGTTGTCACTTTGCATTGCTGGCAAAGAAAGCCGAAAACCGAATAAAGGTTATTGTTTGTTTTGCAGCTTGCTCACCACTGGTAGGTGAGGTAACATGATGTAGCAGGGTTTGTTACGAAATTATCACCAATCGTTTGTTGTTTTCTCCTCATGTAAGAACTCCTCCCACGATATGGCTGTCAGTTTTCTTTTGCCGCTTAGTTGTGTAGCTGGCTCATCCTGCAAAGAGCGCGTGCGCAGTGCCTGGGGCCTTTTCGCTGAAATCAGATCTCAATGTATCTTTGATATTTCGGTTACGGGGCTGATGATGAAAAACGGAGGATACAAGACCCCAACATATCCCATGGATATCCTTCGATTATATATCATGATATATCAATGTTTGATATTTATTACAGTATGTTTATACTTCATGATCATTTTTCCGTTGCAAGACTGTGGTTATGGGCGCGCTCTGTGCCTCATTGTCAGACCAATGCTAGCCATTCGATGCATAGGCCACGGCCGGGTACACCAGGATGACCATTCTGGAGCATGAAAGAGGTCCTCAACATTTGGAGCCACCCAAGATTTGTCCTCCATGCTGTCATGAACTGTCATGTTATGTATATATATATAAAGTTGTATAATGTACATATAATCACATGATATATATATATATATTTATTTATTTTTTATTTAATTATTTATTTATATGTTATCATGGTATTTATATTTTAGTTAATATTATATAATAAGTGTATGTATATATTATTTAATAAGTGTAGTTATATATATATATAACTATATGTATATATGTGATAAGTTGCACATAATATTGTTCACATGCCTTTCTTAGTATAATTATATAATGTGTGTGTAATATAGGACAACCTTCATCAACGTACCAACTCTGGGTAGCCATAAGACTTGGACCTCTGACCACGAAGTTTGATCCCCAACTGTTTGATGGGGTTGCCCCATCTTCAGCTCAGATGTTAATCGCTTGCGGTGACTTCTGTTTGGAGATTGAACGCATGTTTTGGATAGAAAAGTTGTTCCAATTGTTGGAACCACTTGTTGGAACAGAAAAGTTGTTCTTTCCTATTTTGAACCTGGTGCAATCTTGTGCCGATCATGTCATTGCCCACGGCCACGACCGACCTGTGGAAGTTTGCTCCCTTCACACAGCTTTCAGGCGTTGCGTTCAGTATCCCCATTTTGCGGGAACCGCTGAGAAACCCAGCGTCGAAAAAGATTCAACAAAGTGTGGCGGCATCGCTGGGTAGGCCAAAGTTGAGTCGGAGAGGGAGGCTATTATTTTCGCTTTAAACGTGCCTGCCTAAGCTATAAATGAACGAATATGTTAAGCATCCGAAAATCAAGTTTGTTTGCAAGACCATCAGCACATCCAACACCACAAATTGGTATCCAAAGCAAAGATGGTTGTGATTTCTGGTTGCTCCATTTGCCAATGGGAAGGGTTTCAAAGCTGCACATTGCAGATTTGGGTTAACAAAATTGTGGACAGGGAGATTTCTGTTGACAGGACCCACATTTGCATACATTTGCTATATCAGCTCATTACAGATGTTGATATATGTTGATATATGTTGATATTGGCTCTTAACTGTTCTTAGTTGATGAGCTGTTTTGTCTTGGGACCTTGGGACCTTGGGACCTTGGGACCTTGGGACCTTGGGACCTTGGGACCTTGGGACCTTGGGATGGCTTGACCCAGCATATCCCTCCGAGGATTGGCTTCAGCTGCTGAGTCCTTCAGCTGCTGAGTTCTGCTCGTGGCTTGGCGATGTCTTTGGAGATGCAGATGTGCGGGCTGGACTCAACGGGCTGGAAAAAAATGGAACCATGCAGATCATCTATGATTCTCCATTATCAAAACATCATCTACAGTTATGATTATCAATTGTATGGGGAATCACATGGTTTTATGATGTGCTATCTATGATTCCCACTCAGGAGCAGTAATCACTGTTTCTATCTATGATTATCCACTGGGGGACTCATCTTCGTGGCTGTCTCCAACGTGACTCCAGGTCAAAACCATCCTGTCTTTGAGGCGGGTGATGGCAATGATGCCGTCAAATAATGCCTCGATTTTTTTCGTAAATAATGATGTTCAAGGGGCTGGTTACATGACAATCATGTTTTTTAAATAACATATATGTGTTACAAGTTACAAGTACCTCGCGGTTTTTCGGGAGGTAGCTGTGTTAGGTGGTTCTGACGCTGATGAAACTGATCGATGGATTGAAAGATGCGTCATTTCCATGATCAGCCTAGTGTACTGTGGTACTATAGTATTTTTCGATGGGTTTCAATCTCTTAAGTAGAAAATTACGTTCTGATAAAAACGCTCACGAGAGTAGGAAACCCTTGAACTGGCCATGTCAATGTGTTCCTTTCGAGGGCACCATGTGCCACTCCTTTTGGGATATCAGATGTTTCCCTCTTAGTGCCTCAAGGAATCATATGGGCGGGGTTTCCCAAAACATCTACCCCAAAATCATCCACTTCATGGCTCATTAGTAGCGAAACCAATTGTTTTGGGGGTCCCCCAATTGCCAAGTGAAGCTACGTGTGTCACCAGGCAATAAGGTGGCTGGATCCATGTGTCACAGCTGGAGAAGTGTGGTGGGAGAATGGTGGGTTTCCTCCAAGCTATGGCACTTTTCAGGATCATATGGATCATGTTTTAAACCAACACCCAATTTTCGGAAAACATCTTCCGGAACATAATAGAGGCCAAAGCCAAAGCACATCCCTTCCCATCATGATCAAGTTGGTGTTAGCCACAAAAATGTGGGACCTTCCAAATTGGAGGGAAGCAGATTGAGGGTCATTATTTCATTTTACCCAAGTGCTTTTCATTGGTTGCGATGTCTTTGATCATGGCAGCCTTTTTCAGCAGCCAGATGTTTATCATGTTGGCTTGGGGGATCACCGATCCCATGCCCCCCCATCAACTGACCATGATTGCTCCGGAAATCAAACATGGCAATGCGAAACCCTCTGGGAAAAACATCTAGGAATTATAAACGAATGATTTTCTATTGCAATGTTTCATTACCAGCAAGTACCGCAAATCATTGATTTCTGCAGTGACCACATGGTCTCTTTTTCCACATAGGTGAATGATGGTGAATGCGCCCATATGTTTCGGACATTTTCTTGCCTCGTCCATGCGCTGCATGTTCACCTACAAGATTGAAAGATTTGACATGCCTTCCATGTCAATCTACGCCAGACATTGACACTAACGTCAACCGCTGATTATATAATCAACCCTGGTTGATCAACAAGCGGGTTCCCCCTTAAACGCGACAATTTAAAGTTGACTTCGACATATTTCATACTTGGAAAGGTAGCCCCTGAATTATTTGGCCTAGAGGTTGGCATTAATCTGAGTTTGGCATTGTTTATGTTGCCATTAATGTGGTCAACAATGGTAAACACAGTAATAGACTTTCATAAACCATCCCCAAGATAGAGTTTTCATGGGTTTTTGCAGGATATGTCCATCATTACAGCGAGCTGCTTGGGTCCTGTGATGTTTTACCTAAGGTGGAGAGTGCTGAACTCGGTGTGTGCGCGTCGATGCTTACAGGGCTGCAAACAGTTGGTACCCTCAGGCATCATCGGCAATAGAACCCCATGAAAATCCTATATAAATGCTGGCTTTAATGGGCAGTTCATCTTTAAATGATGGATTGTCCATTTTTCCACGTTTGATTACTGATTACTAGATGGTAATGGACTTTGCAACTGCAAAGCAACAAGTCAGATTGGGTGGTGTATCCAAAAGTTGGTTTGTCCATCGGATATGTTGACGTCTCAACATTGATTATGTTGTTTTCTTTTTTCCGGAATATGATGCAATTCTGTCGGTATGCTCCTTTTGTTGGGCCGGTTGCCGAATGGATGGCTCACAGGTTGATACAAAAAGTTCGGATGTTTCCCTAGGCTGCCATGCGAGTATCAATCCTGGTGCCATTTTGCGCCCTATTTGCCAGGGGCCCTTGCCCGGTGTTTGGATGTTGGTGGAATTGGAGTGTGCAGCCTCGGATCAGGGAGAGGATACCCGAAAAACAGTTGAATGGGTGCATATGATATACATTGATTTACTAACTCGCTGGAGAGGAACAAACCAACACATCACGAATTGGCCGTGCTTAAGTATACCGATAAGGAAGAGAACAACAAGGTTTTGTAGGTTTCATGACTGCAACATCTGAGATATCCATGGTTTGGAGCATGATTGATGCATGATGTACAGTAACCGGCACGCTTTGTCAGCAAATCCTGCAGGCTCATTTCAACTGGGCTAGGGATCTACCGGGAGTTGCTGGGCTCATTTCCAACACCTCCGGTTGAATCTCAAGCGTGTTGTATGTTGAAAGTTGAAAGTGGATGAAAAATGATGATTATTCAATCTCTGAATGCTTGGAATATCTCGAAACATCTCGAACATCTTGAAATCATAAAATCACGGGTCATGTGAAAGCCATGGGATATACATGGGCACAACGCCTGAATGGGACGCCACCAGTCAGCGCAGTCTTTCGTAGCTGTTTGGCTACAGAGCTCTTGATTTGTTGAGTTGGCTCAGAGGAACAAGATACCTTCTGTGTTACCTAGCTATATAGATGGAGATTTGCATATTTAAAAATGGATAAACAATGTTTTTAAGATATTTTCCATTACAGCATTGCTATTGAACATGGCCCATCTATTTTGATGAGTTACCATGATTTATCTATATTAAACGTGGTGATGTTTAATAGCTACGCAACAAATTCCCAGAGGGCAAAATGGTACAAAGAGATAGCCCTTCCAACTATTTTCAAACTTGGATTCCCAGCCGGAAGACGAGCGCTTGCAGTGCACTGACAGTGCATGGCTGGTGGGGAGGATATCCAACCTATCCGAAGCCTAGTGACCAATTTCCATTGGGATTGTAACTTCGCAAAACTCAGGGTTGGTTGGTAACCCCTATAGCTGCAGGAAGACACATCTACTAATGCTGCATGAATTTCGCAAAGCGCAACTTAGAACTGTGCAGTCGACATGAAGCTGGACATTGTGAAACCAAACTGAGGGATTGGAGGTCTCCCCCATTTAGATACGGCAAAGTCATATGAAAATTTACAGGAACCCCCAAAAAAGATTGGGAAAAACCAGCCAGTCTCTGGTTAAGATGTTCCCTTCAACCAATCCAGTGACACATCATTTCATCATGGCAGCGGCAGCTACCACGGCAGCGGCTCAGCCACCACGTGCGCTGCTGAGACTCTTGGGTTTCTCGCCATGATCCGGGAAGCCAGGTCCAGCCGTCCAGGTGGAGCTGTAGTCATCATGATTGATCATCATTTATCGACATGGCTGGTGGTTTTTCTTTGTGTAAATAAATGATTTTATAAAGATATATTAAACACAAAATGTGTTTTTTTACAAAGATATATGATCTAACCAATATATCATTTAGCCAATGTAAAATGTGTTGTTTTTTAATAAATGATTGTGGTTAGATCATGTTAGATCGATCGTAGCTGGGGGTTGCATCCAATATCATCCAATTATGAACGGGATATCCAGTTGGCAGGATGGGTTCACAACCCGAGTATAGTGTCAAAGTCTCATTAATCCGTAAGAATCCCTGATCTCTTCATGACCTCGTGATCCAAGAAATTCCACTAAACAAAAGGGTCCCCTTAAAATAAATGACGAACGGTGTTTCCAGCATGTGAATTAGATGTAACCACGGTGTCAACCACCATCCCATAGGATCCATGTATGGTATATATTAGTATATATGCTAACATTTGGGGTATATTGATGGTAAATTATGGTAAATGTTACCATATATGGCATACATGAATCCTATGGGCATAGCTTTGAGGTGTTTCTATCTGTTCGGCATCTTCCTTGGGGGGAACTCCCCGCGGCCTCGTCAAGGCTTCGCCTGTTTGGTCAGCGGCAAAGATCCGCACAGGCCTCAGGTGTTCGTAGATGGCGTTACTTTCCTGCGGAAAAATGTAGAGATGGCAATAAAAAAGACTATGGGAATCCATGGGACACACATATACACACACATACTGTATATATATACATATATACATATCATACATGCATATATATATAATTATATATATACACACCACAAGGATTCAAGGAGTATGAAATGATTGAACAGATAGATGTTTGTCACTCTTTGTGGTTGTTTTACGATGGGGGTAGTTTATACTATGTTATACAACCCATTTATGATCATTTATGTGTATTTTCTGGATTGTTTATCATTGAGTTTACCACATTACATCCCCATGATTTTCCCCAAAATGGTGATACGCTTAAATTACCTTAAATTCCTATGCTATACGTATAATATATGACTTATATCCTATTAAATTCCCATATGTTCCCATTATCAAACGAAAGCAAAAAAAATGGGTCGTTCGAGGCCTTGCCCAGAGGATGCCACTGTGATGAGCTGTTCCGAACCTTGACAGCTGCGCAGGGGACTTCAGATATCGATCTCACCAACTGGCGATGTTACCATCAGCAACTGGCTTTTCCAGTAACAAAAATGATGGTTTAACCGTTTAACCTCAGAAAAATGACAGTTCTTTTCCAGCAAGGACTGGAAATTTGGCAGTAAGTGTGTACAGTAGCAACATAGGTGATTTAAACACAGTAAATGGGGATTGTATTTTTAAAAATGGTAGGGGAAAAACAACTTATGTGGTTTCACGATTTAAAAGTTTGATTTTGAAAACACAACAGTTGATTTTACTACCACACGGTGGAGTTTATGTTGATTCGAACCAGAAACATGAAAAAGAAAACACATACTGTATGTATCATTTATTAGTCTCTTAATCCTGTCTAATTACACCTCAAAATCCCGGTCAACGAATGCGGAACCGTATTCCGTGCATGACTCCAATAGCTGGCATGAGAATCCTGCCAGGGTCCACCCTTTTTTGCGCTTTCATTGGTTCATGTGTTCGTTGGCAAAGAATTGCTGCATCCTCAATGAAGGTATAGAACCACAAAAAAAACAGAACCCCATGGTTTCTGCTGGTGACCTTCCTTGAAATCCAGCTGTTTTCCCATGGGAAAAGCGATAGCACCAAGGACTGGTGCCGCACAGTCTACCCGGGCTCGCGTGCCACCATGTCCGGCAGCTCCTGTGCCAGGCAACACGAGTGATGGGGGGGTTGCCTGAGGAACCAGAGATTTCTTTGGATTTGGTATGATTTGGTATGGATTTATATATATATATGGATGATGAAACTTTGTGTGGATTTATGTGGATTGAAATGGGTTTAGATTCATGTCTGATCATTTCTGTGGATTTATATTATGGATTTAAGATGGTGTTCGATGATTTATGATAATTTATGATGGTTTATGATCATGTATAATGTTTGAGGATTATGGTAAAATGGCAGCCCTGGATTAGAAGTCCCCGGGTTTTTTAATGGTACAGTAGAAAATAAATTTGTAATCTTGTTTGGGGTAACCCCCGTAATGGGGTAACCCCCTAATTTATCAACCAGGCGATTTTATTGATTTTGTGTTGACATTTAGATTTGTATCCATAAAACATGATAAGGAATTATATTATACAACATTATATATGTAACACATATTACAAAAATATTCAGCAACTTGCCAGGCCAACACATTCAACACATATAATGAACACTATATATATTTATTATTAGAGCAGTAAATAAACATAACGCAACATGTTCTTTTTGATTGTCTATCAATTTTCATTTGTGCATGATTATTTGCTCGGGGGTTTCTTAACGATCCAACATCATCCAACGTTGGTCAGTTTGATTGGGTTTTGGAGAACCAATTTTTCAAAAAAAATTTTAGGGAAACACCCACGTAAAAGCCGCAAAGCTGGGATACAACATAGAAACAAAAGGATTGTTCAATGGCTTGCAACTACGTTTCCATTTGGGTTGAATTATGGGGATCCCAATGTGCTGATATGAGGTAGGAATCCATGCCCAAACAATAAACAATAAACACAGCAAACGGACCCCATGTTTATTCCCAGTATCCTGGAATGGCTAGCAACTGGATAGCTGAGTTGTAATGAACCCCTTAAATATGGGAAATATGATTGGAAAATATTGGAGATACTGCAGACTTTAGTTTATATTGAGCAAACATGGCACCAATATGTTCCACTACGAACGAGGATAGTGCGCCATTGACCTTGGTTGACGGATGAATGCTGCATGGTGGGTGAATCGCTAAAAATATAGTCATAGTCATGTATGTGTTTGCCACAAGTAGGGAAAATACTATATGATCCATATCATATATGGTTGATTGTGCTTAAACTTAAATTCGAAGTATCTAAGCCCTAACATGGGATAGTTGCCAGCAAAACTTGCCATTAGATGATCCAGATGCCACCAGACTTTCTGGGGTACCCTGCTCAGGCTTTCAGCTCAGGACCAGCAGGGATGATAGGCTGAAATAACAGGCGCAATACTGCATTTTTGAGAGGGGAAATGACGATAAATCATGAGATCTTCGTGTAATTAGCCTATTTGCAGACCAAACCCATATTGGAAAGAACACGAAACTGCGAAAACTTGAGCAATGACTTGATGCGACTAGGCCCTAGGCGACACAGTTTGGCGGTGTTGATGAATTGTAGCAGCCAGATTCCAACCGTCATCAATCACCATGATGTGATTAAATTCCCGATGTCAGCGTATGCTTGGCAGGACATTAAAAAGGGTATGGGCCCGGCTTGCATATGCTGCTCGCTCAAGGAAATTGACATTTGGAGCCTGAAGATAATTCCCAACATGATGTTCACTCCTACTAGTGCCATTGGACATTACTATGCATGTTTGGTGTTTCATCATGCTTCATGTAAAGTTGAATTTTGGAAGCTGCACAGTGCCAGAGCTTGGAACTTATACGTAGTGTTACTATAGTGGCCTTGTTTTATCTTGTTTTGACATGTGGCGCGGGTTCCAAAGCACGGACCACGTGTGACGTGCCCAACAAAATGATACCCTGCTTTCTTCCAACACCCTCTGACATGTATGCCTTGAGTTATACCCACCCCCACCCCACAGTTCCATTCACCAGCATCATCATCACTTGTTTTTTGAACATATGTACTGCCTCAGCAGCATTAAATTTCGCCCCCCAAAACTAATCCAAAAGACACCGAATCGCAGTGACGAAGAAACCCAATCCACTTCCACATTGGTTTCCCTTCAGCCAGACTTGGTGTATCTTGCTGTTGTTCAAACGCTGCATCTCTCAGTTTCGGGGACTTCAGGTTATGACAGCGGCTATGAGAAAGAGCTCAAGAGCTGCAGGTTGATGGTTGAGTGAGCTGAGACACTGAACCCGTTGTGGTAAGTGGTGGGTTGGTGGTGTTTGATGATTAACATGTCAATACATACACACTGTATATACAATTTGATAAAGAAACTCAAGATAATTCCTGTTTCTAAGCTGGTCAAAGGTTTAAAGCGCTTTGAAGGCAAACCAACTCGGCAGCTGCTTGGTCGTATGCTATTGAAATAGTTGTCCCCGATTCAACGGCTACTCTCTTGATCTCTCTTGTAAGTTGACATTGTGACAAACCCGTGGAAAATGACCCATGACCATATAGAAGATTTATATACCGATTAAACATGGCAACCTTCCATGGCAACTGTTGGCTTACCAGAGGCCTCATGTTTAAAAACCCATGGTACCCAACTCCACCCCCAAATGTGGCTAGTTGATAAGGAATCCCATAACATATTCTAATAGGCCATGATAATCCCCAGTAATCCCCAGTATATTTCGTAAATATAGACGCTACATAATATTATACAACATCATATTTTAACAGTATACGACAATATACGACAATATGTAACACAATATAGAACTCTTTAAATTAACATTCTAAAATATAACACAAACACAAACACACAAACATATATTATATATATATAACATTATACAACACATAATTTATATGTATATATCATATCTCTGTAACATCTTATAATATTATAACCCCTGGAGCTAATGTGGTACACCAACCTTTGATCTTCCAGGTCGAAGTGCCCGGTCGAGGAAGACCCTGCCGAAGCCTTGGGCGCCGACGACGCCGAGGGCGGCACATGCTTTGGAAGCACCGGACGCTGGGTCGATAGGGAACTGCCAGGGATAGGGATGTGAAGGGTGGGCCTGAAGATGTTCAAGGTGTTTTTTGATGTTCTTTTTGGTGATTTTGATTGATTTTAGGGAGAATATCTAGGAATATGTTTGCCGGATGTGCTCCAAATATCTTGTTAGAATGTGTTTGAACCATTTTGAACCCCCAAAAACCAGTATCTGTTTCATAAAACGGAGTGCCAAGAAAATCAAGAAAACTTTTTGAACATGGCCAACCAAAATAAGAGGATGATGTTAGCCACTTGTTTTTTGGTGGGGCGTGTCATTTAGTAAACAGTCAGCACAACTCAAAACGGATCATGATCGATGTGTACATGACGTAATTGCTAAATATGAATATGGTGATTTTGGAACCAACCACTCTAAATTACCTGAGGGTAAATGACTTGTTGGGGCAGAAATATGAGATTCTCACATGTGTCACATGGCGGATATCATTGACCAGTCCAACATGGGGATGCAACCAATTTTTCAGGCCTACCAGGGATAGAACCAGCCAAACGCGATCGATATGATATGATGATATGATATTATCCATTTTCTCTATGTAGATCTATTACACACCTATACCCAGTTTTTTTTTTTTATATGACCAACAAACATGGGAGTACAAGGACCCAACATAAATGACATGTACATATATATATATATATTACATTACAGTATGTATATATATATATATATACAATATGTATTATATAATTAGTTATAACTTAACCCACCAAAGATGATGGCACAAGTTGGCAGAAGTTGCACAAGCCCTCAGGACGAGACACGTGTCGTGCTGATCAACTGACCGATGAGTGGGGGAACCTAACGAAATTAACGAAGCTGTCGGTACCAGACGCCTCCTGTAGCCCATGTGTTCCAGGCAAAATTCAAAGGCATAGGGGATTGCACTGAAAGCTGGCTAAGCTGGCTCACAGCTGTGTTGCAAAAGTCCAGATCGTACGATTCAGTTCTCAAAAGAAGCGCGCAAATTCAGTAGTATTTGCCGAGCTTTATGCTCACAACCAAGTGTTCAACGCTCGAAACTTCACGAGCCAATCAGAAAATCAGCCTGACGTTTGTGTTCGAGTGGCGTAATTATTTCCTTGCTAAATCATGCTAAACATCAGCTGGGTATTGTTTTTCTTGCCATGCCAATTTAGACTAGAGACTTCTCCAATTCCACAACCTGCAGCGCGTGTCCCAACAAGGTGGTGGCCTCTAGTCAGTAGTTGGTTTATAGCTGATATAAGTAGCATATATATATATATGCATGTATGGATTTTGGTGATAACAACCTTTCTTTTGGAGCTAGAACAAACCAGCTTAGCTCACTATGGTGCACCACATTTCCCAAGGTCTGAAAGATACCTTCTCTATGATGTGAAGCCCGGCGAGGGCTTCAACCTGCAGCGGGAGGTGTTTCCTCGCGTGGGCTGGATAGCAACTTGGCTGTAAGATATGAGTCACACAGATTGAAAGGAGTTGAAAGTCTGATCTAATGGGTTATGTATGGGTTATGAAATGTTATGAACCAGTTACCAAGTGGGATACACATCAAAGTCTGCATGATATTGCATGGGGATGGATCACCAATCAACTCGGGATGAACCAGAGGCCAGCAATTGATGTGAATGCCCGGTCGTATGGGGAAATCTGAAATCTTGAGAGGCATAGCGGCATATCTACAACCTATACAGGAGGCTTTTTTTACGTTTTGAGTTTCTCAAGATTAGAGATCCAAGGGATGAGTTTGAACATGGACCAAATACCCTCTGGTAAACTAACATAACTATGGAAAATCACAATTTTTAATGGGAAAATCCACTATAATGGCCATTTTCAATAGCTATGATTACCAGAGGGTAAACATAAATAAACAACATGAACATCATGAACAGTCCATCGATGGTCATCGCCCGAACGGCCCGAGCCCCGGAGGTGGCCCAGTTGAATGCGCGGTGCAGTGGAGACCGCTGCCCTCGGTGGACTTTGGTGTTACCACCTTGGTGTAGGCAGCGGAGTGGGGGACAGCAAAGTCTCAGAGCAGATTGATCTAGAAATATCTAAAAATGCTGTTAGCATCTGATCCATCTGGTTATATCTGGTTATGACTAACAGTGACTAACAGTTCGCCATGGAAAGATCCACCATTTTCAGTAGCTAAACCATATCTATAAATGGGTCATGTTCCATGGCTATGTTAAATAACCAGAAGGTAGACATATTTAGAGTTGGTTGCTGATGAATAGACCATATGCATCAATATGCATCAATATGCCATAATATGCCATAATATGCAATATAATGGCCATATGGTGACCATGTGTTGGACATTTTTGAGTTGTACCGATGTCATCCAAGCCGTGCACACGGACATCCAGGACCTGGTGTCACGTCCTTTTTTGTCAAAGTTAAAGAGTCGGTTTCCTTGACCAAATCTGGAATATCTGGGAATATCTTATCAATTCCATTCAGTTGCTATAAAAATCATATGTTTTTCTCTTTGAAATACGATGAATGGACTGGAAGTAAAAAAAATATCAAACCCAGGTTTGATGTTGAACCTGGAGCTAGTTTTCGTGCACCAGGTTGGCTCATTGGCGACGGGCAAGTGAAGAACACGTGTCTTGTTGCTAGAGGCAAGCACTACGGCATTTGATGCTATGGGAAGCTAAAATGATTTCCATGTGATTTCGGGGAATCCCGTAGACTTCCAGTTATTTCCTTTCAAATCTACAGGAGTTGTTCGAGATCCACCTTCGTCACTTCACAAGCGTTGCCATCAGTCTGCCATCTTACGCCTAAACTTTTATATACCATTTGTTGTTCGTGTGGATAAGTCCCAGAAGAGTGGAGTGTTTTGCAATATGGATTTCCTAGCTTCTCATTTTCCATACTGGTCTACATATATATATATATTATATATATATAGGCTTAAATTTCCTGAGCTCCTTTGGGACTAGCATCCTGTTGCTGAGCCATCTCCAGCTTTTGAACAGAGTTTGCCAATCTTTTCAAGGTCAAAGTCTCACTTTTTCCGATGGGTTTTGATGATTAAACATGCAAGCTGGTATAGCAACGCTCAAGAAAAAATCCGAAATTGGTGAATCACATTTTGAAATGTTGCCAAAGTTTCCATCCGCATTCGAACATGGCACTGGATATTGTCCCATTTTACAGTAATTTTACAGGTGTTTTTCCGGTTAAAACATATCAACACCGCCATTTCTGGAGTATTTCAGGGAAAAGAAAATGAGGTGCTATATTTTTGAAGTCCTATTATAATAAACTAGTATTCCTTTATTATCCCAATATTTAATCCATTTCAACCATACACATGGTGTTTAAATCTCCATTATTCATCATTCATCATGAAATCACCTTAAACCCTGTTAAATCTATCAAAACAGCATACATGGTGTTCAAATCCCTCTATATAAATCACCAAACAAATCCATTTAAATGAACATTTAAATCAACATCAATCCCATTAGGGTCAACATGAATCCCATTAAACTCTCTTAAATCCTTTGCACAAACAACACGATGGTCCGCCAGCTCAGGTGCCCTGGGAACATTTCTTCGATGCAAAGGCCTTGCGCTCAACCAACATCACGGTGCTGGAGCGGTTTCCAGGGCTGAAATCATGATAAATCACGTGATTTCTCAGCGGAAATTGGGAGAACACATGGATAGGGATCAGATAGTTTGGGATGAAATTTAACGGTTCAATTTATGAAATTGACCATTTATAATTGGAATACAATATATAGTATTGCACTACATATATGGATATTGATGATTTTTGTTTCATGTTAATTTGGTTGGGGTTTCGATGGGATTTTGTTGGACCATTTGGGGCAAAAAGTTTTGACATTTCGTTCACGTGGACGGTTTCCCAACGAAATGTCAACAACATTCCATCCATTCTGTGGCAACATGTTGTGGCAAAGTGTTTTGCCATAGGCCAAAATCTCGTTAAGTAAACGTCGTTGAGATTCGTCAACATGATTTATCGCCCAAGTCGACCAAATTTCAACGAGTTCCCAATGCATTCTCGGCAAATCGTTCGACGTTTTTCGTAGCACAATGTGTGGCAAAATGGATTGCCGCAAGGATTGCCACATGTTTGTTGTTGTTTTTGTTTACTCTCATTGCCACATCATTGCCACACCTGCCTGTATACCCATGTGTACCACCCTATTGAACATCATGCAGAGTAGAGTTCCATTTCAAACAATAATTAGTGGTTTATAGGTTCAATAATAAGATAAATGAGAATACACAAGCAGGTAATCGTGAGGACAATGAGAAATAGTTGAGGGGAAAATAAGGGAAAGAGCAAAGGCGCGGAGTTTCCAAGGTTTTGACATCACAGAGAAAGGGTCCTGCAGATGTTCCCAAAAACACTGGTGAAACCAATTCCTGAATTAGTCGATGGAGGAATACAATAATAATAATATCCAACTATTTTGATGACTAATTCCATGAAAATTACAATATCCACAGTTATCCAACTTAGTATCAACAAAATGACAACTATTGATTTTGTATGTTTTTTTTTTGTCATTTTGTTGATGCTAAGTTGATGTTTGGTGATGGTTTGGTGAAGAGTGACATGTTTTTTTAGATTACCAGGTCACCAGTTTTACCTGATGGATGTGTGGTGGGTTGATTAGGTTGATTGAGTATTTTTTGGCCATGCTGATCAGGAGATGTGGAACGGTAAAAACCACATAGGTCCAGGTATTTATAGCATGGAGAGAGAGAGAGAGATTTATTTATTTTATCTATTTATTTGTTTATTTATTTGTGGAACCTTCCCATCAAAGGGGATGGTTATTTTTGTTCGGGAATATATATATGTTTTTTTTTTTGATTTTCTGTTTCCCTGCTTCTTTGCTTTTCTGCTTCTCTGCTTTGTTTTCTTTTCTGCTTTTGCCTGCTTCTCTGCTTTTATAGTTCTTTGCTTCTCTGCTTCTCCAGTTTTCTGCTTCTTTGCTTCTTCGCTTCTCCACTGTGCTGCCTCTCTGCTTCTCCGCTTTTCTGTTTCTCCCTGCTTTTCTGCTTTTCCAGCTTCTGTGCTTCTCGGCTTTCTGCGTTTCCCTGCTTCTCTGCTTCTCTGCTTACCCGCTTTTATGTTTCTTTGCTATTCCCTTTTTTTTGTTTCTCATACTGCAGGTAATCTTTGAGAAACATCACACACACATATAATATATATATATATATATATGTGTGTGTGTGTGTAAATAAACAACCCGAAATCAACCATACATAAACACCAAACCAACCAAAGAACCACTAAAACAAATTCTATAAGTAAACCCTAAACACTTCCTAAATAAATGTGAAACCAATCCTAAATAAACCTTACACCAGCCATACATTCATCTTAAACCAGACCTAAATTTTCTTAAACCAACGCTAAACACACCTTAAACCAAGCCTGAATAGGTCCTACATCAACTCTAGATAGATCCTAAACCCAGCCTGGATAAAACGTAAACACACCCTAAACCAGCCCCAAATACTCCAGGTTCAAAGTACATGGCTCAGACCTACTTTTTCAGAGGTGGTTGCGCCATCTATTTAACAGTGATTTTTTTTTTAAGGATATGTACCCGAAACAGCAAAAGTGCCCAGAAGATGG
>Ga0126342_10001750_pt1 | contig 31769 bp, 24 predicted proteins | sample Cyp1metagenome_FD_92528 | JGI IMG/M metagenome (GOLD analysis project Ga0126342, IMG submission 92528) | Coral microbial communities from Lord Howe Island, Old Settlement Bay, Australia - Cyphastrea 1 metagenome | ecosystem: Host-associated > Invertebrates > Cnidaria > Coral ...
AGTTGGTCATTTCAATCCTCTAAGTATCCAAAAATAAACAACTGCAAATTTGGTTGCATGCACTTTACCTTAGTAAGGCAAACAAATCTGACGCAGAAAGGCCGCCAAGAGAATCGCATACATCTCTGTATGCCAGAAAGGCCGCCAAGAGAATCGCATACATCTCTGTATGCATGTATTATATAAATATATGTTATACCAATAAATATGTATATAGTCTATATGAGACAAGTTGTTTTTGGATGTCCAACACTGACACTGAGGCCCAAGACAAAAAAATATATTATATAATTATTTAATTACATTTACAATTTGTGAGTATCACACTGCAAATGCCAACTATATCTGCACGTGAAAATCAACATCACATATATCAATATATATATATATATGATCTACATGGCCCAAGGATGCCCAAGGTACATTCAAAAAACCGGACCCAAATTAATTGCAATTGAACCCAAATTAATTGCAATTCCTTAATATATATATATATATATGTATTATTATACCCAAGAAAAAACACTTTCCATAGATAATTGGTTTGGATCTCACAGGAGCTGCGGCTGCGTGATCTCGGAGCTCGTCTTACGTCACCCGCTCTTCCCGGGCCGCGGGGAGTTTGACATGCTGCAGAAGGCGCCGGAGCCCGGGGAGCCCGGTGGAGCCCGGGGAGCCCGGCTCCGGTGGAAAAAAAAACATGGGGAAAATGGTGGAAAATGGTGGATTTCAGGGATTTCTTTGAACAAATTGGGACTTCATGGGCAAAAATGATGGAACATTGACGAAAATAGCGGATTTTTCTGCGGATTTTGTTCAACAAAGAATCAAGAAGGTATTTCATGAGCAAAATCATGGGGTTTGAATAGGTGTTAGACAGAAACAAACGCATATATTCGCGGCAAAAATTCTTCTTGGCAAAAACAACACTGGGATTTCACTCAATTTTTCCCATTCTCACGGACTAGTACCCTGACTGCATCCTGAAAAAGTTGTTGTTAGCGTAGGAGAACATATTCCCTTGACTTCCAAATTGTTCACACTGTTTTCGAGTGCCGCAAGCAAAATCACTGGCCAAAAAGTTGACAGTGTTTGATCATTTTGTTCATTTCTCGATGTGTTTCTTGGAAATCTGGTTTAAGTAGAATATACCACAACCGTCCATTGAGAACTCAGCTAGCCAATTGTAAAACTCCCAATTTCCCACTTCATCAATTCCATATTTGATGTTGATCTCAAGTTACCCCTTACCCTCTGACTATTTAAATGTGCCATTTATATTATCCATTTATAGCTGATTTACGATGAATTACCTATTAAAAATGGTGATTTTCCATCGCAAACCGTCAAATAACCAGAGGTAAATCATATTAAATCACCATTAAATCGCCATTAAAGACCATGAAATCCCCATGAAATCGCCATGAAATCAGGGTAGTATCGCCATGCTTACACCTTTTCCAAGTCAGCTCGGGCCAGGTCATTGAATGCCGTGGCACACCCACCGAGGAGGTCTGGAAGGATGTTTCGTCCTTGCCCAACTTCTTGGACCCTGGGTGATGGGCCAGGGGCCCTGGGGCACCCTGGAAACCTGGGGAAAATGAAAAGATAACATTTTTCTGGTTGACGATATATAGCAATATATAGATATAATGATATAATAATAGTAATAATAATAATATGTCTGGTTGGGATTTGGGATGAACATGGTTTTTATTTTTCCATATGTTGGGAATAATCATCCCAATGGACGCACATTTTTCAGAGGGATTGAAACCACCAACCAGTTAGAACATTGGATTTAGGGGGGTTTATACATTTTATCACAATTTATCACATCTTAGTGGGTTTTATTTTTTTTAATACATTTTATAGCACTGGATTTGCTGAGATAGTAGCTGGGGTGAGCTTTCCCCAGTAGGAAGAAACCACGCATCGGGGACTTACGATCAGGTCGTCAACGATTTACGATCCGTTGGATGATCCAAGTGGGGATGCATTTGGGGTTATTTCGCTGGGGGAAGATAGTTCGCTGCCAGATTATGTGAACCATCTGTGAAAAGAAAACGGAAACGCTTGGGGTGCAGTTGGAGTGATACCATGATGGATTCTAAGTTCCTGGGGGCATTAAGTGGCCCCTACCACTGATTATATAATCTAACATTATATATACATCCATATCCACTTATGACTGGAACTGCACCCCCAAGTAAAGCTGATGAATTCACGTGAATGGTTGGAAACCCGCCCAGGTAATCATGGTTACCGTGGCTATGTTCGTTTACCCCAGGGTGAATCATCTTGATTTGAAACCAATGGAACAATTCTTCGTAAATATTCCATCCTGATGGAATCCCATAACAAATGGTTGGATTGGTTGGTTTTCATGTTGATTTGAAGATGTTTGAATGGTGAAATGTCCCTGCCTGAATCATGATGTTTCCCTGGTGGAATGTGATGCGAATATTGACTTCGTATGGGGAAACGGTTGGGTCATGAAACAGTCAAGATTGCAAGCACGAGATTTTCCCATAAAACATGACAAATAGAATATGATGAAGCTTGGTAAATATTGATGAATATTGGTGAATATTAAACCATCATTTGTTGTTGAATATTGATGAATATTGGTGTTTTGACGAATGGATTCCCAAACCATGGTGCAGATCTCCATTATTAGTTGCGGCAAATTTGGACCCGCACTCTTTGGTAGTTGGGTAATCTAAAATGGCAATGGGACATCACTCAATCATAGATTCAAAAAAGTGGAACTGGAGCGTGGGATAGACAGTATTTGAAAACCTGCTGTGAAGTCACTTGGTAGTTAGTTTGGTACTTGTCGAGTTGGTAGTTTCAACTGTTTCCTTCTGTTCATCGCAATTGGGAGGTTTCCTGAAATGGAGGTACCCCAAAATCCTCAATGTTCATAAAGCATCCTCCATTGGAGCCTGCTGTGTACCCAAAGCCTCGATGAAACCTGAGGAATTTACGCCACATCCTCAGGCCTCACCATCTGCGGGCTGGTCACCTCTGTCTTTGGGATGGTTCCCTCATCGCCCCAAAACCGCTCTTGGGGCGTTGCTCGAAAGATGGTGTTTGAATAGGGACCAAGATGATCAGATCACCTTAAAGTATTCTTAAAGTGCCACGTAGGTCGCACAAACTAAGCGTTGCACAGGCTATCGTCTGTGCCCTTAACCTTCGTTGTGATCATGGCAAATTTCATCAAATTTCACTTTTTGAGGGATGTCTCGCGCGAAAGCGTCGTTTTCACATCTTCAACTTTCACTTTTTGAGGGAAGTCTAGCACCAAAGCTTCGTTTTCACGACTTCACCGTGTAGTTTTTTTAAGGATGTTTCGCAGGATTGCGGCATTTTCACGACTGAAGGGAGGTGGGGAGATAAGACTCAAGTTTTTCGACATCCATGTTGTATTTTCGAAACGTTCGCTCCGGGCTGGCCTTTGGATTATAGACGGGGGTAGAGGTTTTGACAGCCCCCTTGCATCAGCAACTTCAATGCCTTACCTTAACGGTGTTCCAGACATGACTCTGCTATTTCCATATCATATACATGAGTGTTTTCGAGAGGTCATACGGTCATACCCCTCAGAAGTACGTCTCTGTGTGATCTTCTTCATATACGGTGCCACGATAGTACCCCCCCTCCCAACCTAAAGGGTCGTACCCGTCAGAAGTATGTTTCTATGTGATACTCTTCCTATATGGTGCCATGATAGTTCTCCCCCCTCCCAACCTAAAGGGTCGTACCCGTCAGAAGTATGTTTCTATGTGAGAGCTTAGGGGCGCAGGTGATCGGTTTTTAGGGGCGCAGATGATGAGTGAACCTTTGGGATTGGGCTTAGGTTACTTAGGTTTTTTTGTTATTGGGTCTATTTTTACTGGTTGGTGGTTTGGAATATTTTTTATTTTCCCATATATTGGGAAGAATCATCCCAACTGACTAATATGTTTCAGGATGGTTAAAACATGTTAAAACCACCAACCAGTTTTGTTATTGGGTATTTTTTTCTATTGGTAACAAAAACCAACGGTTCTAATGGATGTTTGGGATGGTTGCTTACCACGCGTTTCTTTTTTTCATTTCCTGTATGGATCCAAGTGGCATTTCAGGGAGTAGGACTGGGGCATGATTTCAGGGATGAAGTATCTGGCATAAGGACTTTACTGATCCAGCTATGGTCAACCCGAGAGCCATCCAGCTTTTGGATGCAGCGCTGAATGGCATCCATGTTTCGGTGTTTAGCATGTTTGGCATGTATGGTCGCCAGGTGTTTCAACGCCGGGACAAGTGAACTTTGCCAATTTTGAGGCATTGAACAATTGTGAAACGATTATATACTTCCCGGCTTGTTATCCCAAATTCATCCCAAAGTTGCCGCTTAAACACCCTGATTAAGACGGGCCACGGAGTTATATAACTGCTTAGTCATGGCGTTGTAAACCATGCAAAAAATGCAGTTATGTTCAGAGTTACCAACCGAAGCGGCCTTACAAACACGATCGTTTGATTGATTGTTGCATGTTGTTTCTGGAACAAGCATCGTTTTTCTAGGGTTTTTAGATTACCAACCAGGGTCAACCATGGTATTGATGGTCTTGACAGCCCGGCATGATGAATTTACCAACTAACAAACTCGCCAACTAACGAACTACCTAGCACCCAGCTACCACCTACCACACCTATCTGTACTAACCGCAACCATCCGTAACCACTAAGTTTTCACCCATCCCTTTCCGCATCCTGCCATCCCCCCGTTGCCCGCGACACAGACGCCCTGGTCCGACGTCAGCAGCGCCTTCCGCCGCGTCAGCGATACGTATCGCCAGCTGCTGGATGCGCTGCTGGCGCTGGATCCGAAGCAGCGGCCCAAAGCGCAGGAGGCGTTGCGCCTGGAACCCTTGGGGGAACCCTTGGGCCCCAGGGGCCCAGGGATGCTATGGGTACCAACCCCACTGCATTTATATAGAGACTGGGAAAAGCTAATGGGATGTTACTGTAAAGGGACTACGATATATGAAGAATGGGGATATCATGAAAATAAAACCAAACAGTAGGGATTAACCGGTGGGATACCGGTGGGATTGGAGCGGAAGGTACGCTCCTGAAAACCAATATTGAAACCTAAATTTGGAGGTTACTTGGAACAATATGTGGGTACCAACCAGGATGACAATTTTAACAACTTGTGCATGGGATTGGGAGGGGAAACCCAGGAAACCATGTGCCCCCAAGCCACTGACAATTTGGTAAAATCCAGTTAGATGATGGGCAAAACATACAACCAGCTTGTAGGTGGTGTCCCCACATATTGTGGTGAACCGGTTGATGGTCTGAAATTTGTAGTGTTTTTGTATATCAATATGTGGTTACGTATCCCTTTTTGTTGTCGGATGAGCTCCAATTTTTGTTGGTTGACTGGTTAAACTACCATCTTTCTGAAGCTCTCCTTGCTGAATGAATTTCATTGGTTAAACTATAGGGTTTACGTGGTAAAGTCACGCAAACTCGCACTTTTGAAGCGAAACTCTGACTTTGAAGATAACCTCTGGTAATTTAACATAGCCATGATCAAACGCCCAATTTATAGATGTTAAACACTGGTCTCATTTTTGATATCCGATAGCTGTGCCAAGTTCCCTGATAGAATTCCGCTCGCAGGCCTTGAAACACAACTTCTTTACCAGCAAAAGTGACAGCTGTGAAGCTCACCAGCTTCCCTTCGTGAAGCTCAACAACTGAAGATCCCGCTGGGGAAAGAATGAAGATTTGTTAGAGGTGAAATGAGGTGAGGATAAAAAATCCTTTAGTGTGTGTGATGATAATGACAATATGTGCACACGTGTGTATTTGCTTGGCTCGCCTTTAGCCTTTGGCTAGACTCTTGGAGATGGCGATGGTGAGAGAGAGAGAGAGAGATGACATATTTAGAGCTTTACATGTGTGTTTGTGTGTGCTGGGTCATTTATTTCTATATGTGCATAGCATAGCTTCTACATTCCCCAAGGCCAAAAAAAAGCCAAGTGACCCCTGAAAGCAATGATGAAATATGAGGTACATGTTGCGCATAAACGGATTGAGGATGCATGCTGGGGACAGTGATTCTTTGACATTTGAAAACGTGTTTATTCAAAATTCTTAGGTTCTGTAGGTTTATTTGTATATATGGCTGGGCCAATGGATTTAATAATGTTAATTGGCGGGAGAGTTGAGTTGTGCACGTTAGTTGGTCCTTGTGCGGCCCCATGGCCCCATGGCATGACTGGGTTTGTGCCATTGTGAGCCATACCGAAGATACCATTGCTGATTGTTTTACACTTGGTTATAAGTTGTACTGCCTGCTTTGTTGGGTGCTTAAGATACGCCAGGGCCCAGGGATACCGATGATACCGATCATCCCTGGGCTGTCGATGATGTCGATGATTGGTGGGGGTACGGTATCATTTTAGTGGCAGATGACAACCCGTTTCTTGGGGGTACACCTGATTTTTAAGCAACCAGGGTTTTCGTTAAATCCGAGGTTGCCAGTATGTACCCTCTGGTAATTTAACATAGCTATGAAAAATCACCATTTGAAATAGGTACTTCATATAGCAAAGTGTTAGATTCCTGGAGGGTAATGGAAGATGGGAACCCTGAGGCCCATGTTCAGGTCAAAGTAGTGAGATCTCTGTGGTGCCATGAAGGAGTCTCAGAAAGAACATGTGGAAAGTGCTTGCTGATTTCATGTCTCCCTGTCGTTCAGCTTAGCCATGGGATGATGATCCCCACTTATCACTGATTCGGCATCCCACACATGGCCAAAAGCCATGGTAAAGATGTACGTCGTACGTCCTCCAAAATGGGTCGCAGATCAAGGATTGTGTTTTCTCCCCTTTGTTTCAAGAAGCATGGGCTTGAAATACCAGACTGATGTATCACTTCTGTCGTATTTGAGGAATGTGGAAATGTCCCGTCGATAGATGCCCCTTGTATCAGAGTGCTGTTGAAGCATGTTAAAATCTTGACTGTAATTTCAAATGAACAAACTTTGAAGCAAATTTCTTGAATAAAATTAGTACAAACCCAGTCAGCTTGTGGTGCTTAGATTGCCTCGGCCCGTGATTTGTTCGCGACGTACCAGGCAAGGAGAAAAGAATCGCAGGGACTGGGAGATCTTATGGCGGGGGATGCCCACGATGATGTGAACCATGGACGAGGCATTTGGATTTGTTGCCTCCTGTTTCGAAATCTCAGTATACCACATAGACAAAACTGGTTGGTGGTTTGGAACAGTTTTTATTTTTCCACATATTGGGAATAATCATCCCAACTGACTAATATTTTTCAGAGGGGTTGAAACCACCAACCAGAAAAAGTATCTTGATGGACCAGACCTGCTGAGGTTGGCTCCATAGATGGACAGACACATTTTTGTCCACCATCGATTTGAGCATCGAATTTAGCCCATTGGTTGCGGGAGATGCACATTATTTTCGAAACAAAACACCTCAGTGAAACAACACGCATTGCTGGTGCAATGTGGCTAGGTGATAGGAAAGTATATAAACACGACTCGAAATCATGCTACATATACCCTTTGTTAATCTAATTTGACGCTGAACAATTAGCCTTTTGAAGGATGCTTTTCCTGTGACACGGCTTGCCGCCAGCTGTGCCAGTTACAGTACTGGAGGAAGATGAAGCCTGAAGGTGTTGCCCGAAAATTGCCCTCGCTGAACGAAGATGAACGCTCCAAAGACAACCATTTCATTATTTCCCTCCAGTAAATTAGCATAGACCGATATAGACCCCGAACATTGTCAATGTTTCGTGGAAACTAATCTTCCAAGCCCTTATTTGGGGTCGAACTGCTGATTTGGTGGAGGGTATCAATTACTCATTTTTCACCAGGAGATGATCTACCCCAAGAAAAATCACCAGACAACACACCCAGGGATGATGAAGGTCGATGACTAAGCAACAATCCCCAACAACGGGCCCCAAATGATGGATCTAAGACCAAGTTAGGGTGAATAGATGTTAGTACATGTGAATACTAATAGTTTTATTGTGTTTTATTTAACCCTCAAGTATACAACCCCCACCCCCCACCCAAAAAAAGTACCCTCTGGTTACAGTATTTAACATAGCCATGGTATAGATGGCCCATAGAAATAGATGATTTTCCCAGCGAACTAAACCTCCATGGCTATATTGGGGATTTTCCATGGCTATGTTAGTCATAACCAGATGGTAACCATTATTAACCATCATTCACCATCATTAACCATATATTAACCAGATGGTAAGTAAATCTATTGAAAAATCTGGCGGCAGTTCTGGGATCAATCCGCCGGGCGCCAACGAATACCTCGCTCCGTCGGGTGTGTTGCCTCCAACGATTCAATGATGGTGAATTCCGCGGCACCTTGGAACGGGATCACGGAGACATTCGTCAAATTTTCAGCTGGAGGATCATCCCAGGTATCGTATGTGGTGAGGAAAAAAGCCATGGTTATAACTTGCAACATGTTGTAATCCAATGTAATCCATGTTCTAGATCGTATCAGCATGGATCAGCCATGAACCACGGACTAGTCAGTTTCTAAGGATCCAAGACCATGGTCCCAAATGGTGCCGCTGTTCTGTGGTTGTTTCTGTCATTTTGGGGGAAAGCCACTTACAGGTACCCTTTAGATCTCTTCAGTAATTTAACACTTTTCTATCGTAAATTGCCATTTAGTTCGGTGATTTACTATGTGTTTTAGTTTGGACTCCCCATAGTTATGTTGGTTTAGTGGAGGGTAAGTTTGATGATGATTAATTCATCAAAAAAAACGAAAAGTATAAAGCGAGGCCACAAGCTGGCCTTCAGCCTGACGCTGAACCTTTGGGATGGCAATGGAGAGATAGAAAGCGAGTCTATGTAGATTTCCCTAGGTCAGGATCTTCTTGTCGATGGAATTCCAGCTTTAGCATGTTATAGCTGGATACCTTACCAGATAGTTGTAGAGGTTGCATGATATCCCAGCCTCTGGCCTCTGGGGTAATCGTCCCACTGCACCACAAGTGTTGGGTTGATTCTCACATATGTTGGGTCCTCCGGGCTGCAAGGTATCTCTCCTCTTGGTGATCTTCTCATGTGGCTTGAAGCAGGATGAAACGTCACAAGTGTTTTTGTGAAGGTGTTTGCGAGCTTCTTTAAGCAGAGGAACATCGTGTTTGGTGGGGTTATTCCTGATTCATGGTGCAACCATGGTAATAAGCCCCAAGAGTTAGGATATAACCACTCTAACTATCGTTATAGACATACCGGCTTACAACTGGAACTGCATCCCCCAAGTGGAGCATGTATACACGCATATCGTGTATATATATATAATATACATATATGTATATAGATTCCACTAGGGTTAGTACAGTAACTGAAGAATTAGCTTTTGATTGGACAGTGAAATGGCTTTCATCGGCCATCGGGCTTTATAAAGGTTCCAACTTCAATCTCCAACGCACAGGTGGTGAGATTGAATCTAGGAATTCCATGAAGGGACAGACACATTCCCAGCTGAAAGGAATGCATAATTAGATATATACTGGTTGGTGGTTTCAAACATGTGGATGATTTTTCCATATATTGGGAATGTCATCATCCCAACTGACGAAGTCATATTTTTCAGAGGGGTAGGTATACCACCAACCGGAAACATTCCCAGCTGAAAGGGAATTTGTGCATCATGGAGCGATCTGTTGGGTCTGGTAGCTCAGGCTGTGGATTGTTCACCCTTGTATCTTGGTTCCGATGGCCCCGCTTTCTGGTGAATGGTGATGAAGATATCATTTACTGTAATATCAGATTTAGTGTGATTTAATATCATGTCATGTGATGTGTCCATGTTGGTTGATAGTATCATCATCTATATAGTCTATAAAGTTGATTAAAAAAACATATGTGTTTGGTCCATATCATAAGGCTGGGTCATACTGAGTCGAACGAAGACAGCACCTGAGAAGAGATCTTGGGGGAGCTAGGATGAGCTAGGTATGATCAACCGAAGAGGCATCCTTTGTTATAATTTCCCATGATCAATGGCATTCAATGGCTAAATCCTCTTTTGACCATTATCCAATGGTGAATTTCGAATGATTAATGGTTCACTGCTTGGTGGTTTCAAACATGTTTTATTTTCCATATATGGGATAATCCTTCCCACTGACTAATATTTCATCAACCAGTTGGTGAAAACCACCAGTTCATGTTTCCGACAACATTGTCTATTATGTTTCATCATGTTGATGGTCTCTGTAGATCTTCCAGATCGATCGCCAACCAAGCAGCGTCCGAGGCCAAGTTGCTCCCCACTGGTGTGGCCTTTGTGCTCTGTAGCCAGGTTTTTGCTTGGGGAGTGCAGCTTGGCTGGGTGGAGGCTGAGGATTGAAACAGATTGAAACCATCAAAAGAGGTGGATTGACAGCATCAAACATGGACACAAAACATCAACAACAAGCTTATTTGATCCCTCAGAGAGGGCGATGGAGAGAGAGAAACTTATTTGATCATCAAGATGTGTAAAACAAGTGGATTTCGCCTTGAAGCATTGGAACAAACTGGGGATAGAACAGTTGCAACTGGTAAAGCATCGGATTTAACCATAAAAAAGGATTCAACAGTGAACAGTGGTACATGTTTTTGCCCTTACATTCAGGGGATTTAGCCCAAATCGATGGCTATCAAAACTGCGGAAAATGAACAAACGCGAAGTGCTCAATCAGTTTTGTGTGTCCATATTTTTAGACCAGCCCATGCAGTAGCTTTCAGACTTGGGTGAAGGGAAATTTAGAGGACCATTCATATTTGTCTGGTAGCGCAAAATTCCATCGGTTTTCTGTAATGTGTCCTTCAGATCGACCGTTAAGTCTTTCACTTTTTGAACTAAGGGTACCCCTTCAGTACAACTTGGCTACGACTGTGGGCACTAAGTGAAGTAGGGCAAACGGGCTTTCCCTACATCTCCGGACACATAAACCTTCCTCTTTATGGTTCAATATATTTTGACATCCCCAATCTTGACACTTTGGTGACTTAATTGGGTGGCGCTGTTTGGATTGCAAAATGAAGTTGAATCACCCAAGTCCGGCAGCACCTTTTTTTCCTTTGCCAAGAATTCAAGTGCAGCACCCAAAAAGATACAAGAGACATGTAAAAGCCATTGATAGATTTTACTTGTCGGAGGTTGCTGCCACTCAGTTGGTGCCCATAATGTCATCCCTTGTTTAATAGACCGCTATTATACGGTGTTTCTGGTTAGGGGAGCTACCGGTGGTGGCCGAACTATTCAAACCCCTGTAGACATCCTGAGCCCCTTCCCCAAAAAAACAATGTTATTGGTGCTTCAAAGCATGACCGCGAATGGACGAAATAAATCAAACCCTTGAGGGCTGACATGGAGACATACAGCAGCAACATTGAAATTCAGGGGGCCCAGGGGAATTTACAGATCATGCACCTGGGGTTTGATTAATGTGTCCATCTACTGTATGGCGCTGGGGAGAGAGAGAGAGAGGGAGGCAGAGATAGACCTCAGATCATAGCCCAGTAGTCTGCGGCTTCTTAACGACTTACAATGCATGGGATGGAGCCCGCAAAAATCCGGGGCTGGCATTATAGGATATAGGAAGTGATATAGGGATCTCCAAATAGAAACAAACATCCAGGATTTTTTAGCGATGTTTTTCCCATAGTTTCAAGCTTTTCAATATTTCTATTTGTTGGTCAGTATCTCACTTAGGCCTACCTTTTGGCTCGGTTAGGCCTTTGTCACAGATATATTTTGCAATAGAAAGATATATCATATCGACATATCCGAACATGATTTCGACAGACTTGCAGAAGTGGATTAAAGATGATCATCGGGACATTCTGATTAAGCCATATACTTACAAATGCATTCTATGCTCACTCACAGGTGGACTAGAGACTCTTTCAGTGTCTCTGCGCACCTTGGGTGGTCGTCTCCTGTACCTCTAGTTGTTCCCACTGTCCCCAGTCCCCAGTTCCCCCCCAAATATCAACCCTAAAGGTGTGTAGCCAATGGACTTCAATATGAGTTGGGTCGTCTCCGATATTTTTATGTCATGTCCTGTACCTCTAGCTGTCCCCACTGTCTCCAGTACCCCCTAAATATAAACCCTAAAGGTTTGAATCCACATCCAAGATTGTCGGCCTAAGTGATCCAAAAAGTCGTCCTAATCGCCAAACGTCCAAGAAAAATAACATGGTCTCATCCAGAGCCATATTTATTGTGTTGCTATACCCAAGTTTCAGAAAAATATCGCTATAGTATTCATTAGTCTGGGTAAAAAGTGAAATCAGCTGCTATTCAATGATATTATATGATTATATGTATATGGGGAGAGAGAGAGAGATATATATATACATATATATATATACATATATATAGTTATATTTATCTATTTATATATATATATATATTACGTATATTCCCTCCAGCAATCAGATGCCTTCGATTGCAGTTCGATGAACATTCCATTAAAACCCTCCATTTAGTTCGAGGATTCCCCAGCTAGCCATGTTTGAACACCTCTTGACAAGAATTCTTACTTATTAGAGTGTTCATTGGTGGATCCCATGGAAGATTCCCCCCACATCTATATGATATATGATAACTTATTAGTATTTTAACTATTTTGATTTCCCATTGTGATTATGAGATATATATATATATATTATAGGGGTCGGCCAGAAATGGAGGTACCCCAATAGCTGGATGGTATTGGAAACTCCTACTCAAATGGATGATGACTGGGGTTTCCGCCATTTCAGGAAACCTCCATCCGCTCAGGAAGATGCAGTTGGAGTCGCAGCACCGGACCCCACTCAGTCCGCTGTTCTCGCAGCTCAAAGGTGTGGCTGCGCGCGTGGCTGGGCGGGGTGAGATGGGCCAAGCAGCGAATTGGTCAGGGGTACTCTCTGGTTATTTAACATAGCCATGGAAAACGGCCCATAGAAATGGAGGGTTTCCCTTTTTTAAAAATGGTGATTTTCCATGGCTATGTTAAATAACCAGATGGTAAGTATTTGTGAATGATGTATTTCTACATGTCATGTGACCATTCAACGGCAGCCGCGTTACGCATAAATTATCATAATTTTATATTTATATTATAATGGAGAGAGAGGGAGAGAGAGAGAGATAGAGGTGTGTGTGTGTGTGCGTGTGATTGAACAGAACATGTTTTGAGGATGCATGCGTAAAATATGCAAGTGTGTATCTATTTGTGTAAAAGATGTGCGCAGAGATGTCGATATATATATATATATATACTGGTTGGTGGTTTCAAACATTTTTTATTTTCCATAATATATGGGATAATCTTTCCCAGTGACTAATATTTTTCAGAGGGGTTGAAACCACCAACCAGTATATATATATATAACCAAGACTTCCGATCGCCGTTCGTCAAACAAGCAATCGACAACGAAAACAGTCGGTTGCGGAGCTGAGCAGTTCGGGGTTTAGATACTTTGACCCTCCAAGACTTCAAGATACTCCAAGTGTTTGCAAAAGGAAAGGTGTTGTTCTAGATCTCAATCCTCGTGCAGATAAGGAGTCAATAGGTGTGTCCAGGAGGATTTTGAGTGATGGTGATCCACATTGACCAAGATTTTTCGGGTTGAAAGCATGGGATGCCCCAATTTCTGGCCATCAAACATAGTGTATTATCATATATAAATGTAAATATGATGACTATGTTTGTGTCCGGAGACTTATCAGCTTGCCTTTCTCTGGGTTAACCTTGGATGGCTTTAATCTCTTCGTTTGCTACGTGAAAATGTGAATAGTTAACAACCAACAAAGAACGCGGTATCAAGGATTGATGAGGGGTACAGATTTTGCGATGGGGACTACTGTGGAAAAAAGAAATTAACTGTTAAACTAGATATTCCACCAAGCAATCATGGTTTCATGGATCTGTTTGAACATGGGGCCTTCCAAAATGACCCGATTGGCCTTCCAACGACGCCTTGGCCAAGTAATCGTTGTTAAGTGAACTATAAGTTACCCTCTGGTTATGTCAAAATAGCTATTGAACACATGGCAGTTTTTCTAGTGAATTTTCCGATTAAAAAAAATAGGTGATTTTCCATGGTTATGTTTGATTACCAGAGGGTAACTGATGTTAGTTGTTTTTCCATTGTTAATCATGGTTGGCATCAGTTAACTTATTAGTTAATGGTTGGAAATCATGGGTTGCCATCAGTTGACTGCATTAGTTTAAACTGATGTTAGTTGTTGTTAACTGATGTTAGTTATTAAATGTTATTAACCAGTTCTAACATCTTAGAATCTAATGTCTAATGATTCATCATCTAATGTTATGACATTAGATGTCAACTGATTAATGATTTCCATTCCTGGCATCGCTTCTTCCAAGGTACCGGGCCGTTAAGGAGAGCCACGGCCTGGGATGTCATGGGATGTCCCTTAAATTGGAGGTACCCCTTTATCGCTGGACGGTTTATTTCATGGAAAAACCCTATTAAAAATGGATGGATTTAAGGTATTTCATTGAAAATGTCGATAAATCATGGATGATTTAGGGGTAGCCCTATTTCAGGAAACCTCCATATATCATGGGACTATAATGTTGGAATATGTTAATATGTTGGAATATATTGGATAATAAGGATATGATTCTATGTGATATAATGTTCAAACACCGGGTGATGATTTCTCGACCAAGCAGAACCCAGGTCCCCCTGGTGAACAGGTTAACTGATGCATTCATGTTCGGTGTGTGGGTGTGGATTGCCGGACAACTAGACAACAAGTACCAAAACTCACAGGTTCAGTTGTTTTATGTCCATAAAGTTTTGGTATACCCTCTGGTAAACGTGTACATAACTATGGAAAATCACCATTTTTCATGGGAAAATTCACTATAAATGGTGATTTTCCATAGTTATGTTCAATTACCAGAGGGTAGACTCCGTCGGCCCTGGTTGAAGGGGACATAGCTACACAAGTTTTCCATATTTTCCAAGTCCTCACAGCTGAGAATCTGGGGAGACTTCGTGGAACATGTTGTAGAAACATGTATAAACATCACATATTAATATAATATTTATATAATAGTAAAAAATGTAATTATTTGTCAACAACTAAGAAACAAACAATAGATAATAAATAAACAAATAAAATCTAAATATGAGTATAACATAGTATAACTATATATACTGTATATACGCATATGGGTTAAACATAGGCTGCTACCCACTTCCTACTTGGGGTGCCGGTTTGGTTGGGGGGGGTGAGGATCTCAAGGCTGGTAGAGGCTGAGCGCTAATTTGCTTGATGCAACATCAAGTTACACAAGCTGGTACCCAATAGTTCCTACAGTTAGCAAAGTTATGCCAAGTTGGTGAACAGTTTCAGTTCACTAGTTTAACCCTTGGATGTTTGGTTTTGAAATTACTATACGGATCGATACGGATCGATACGGATACGGGCTAAACAAAAACCGAACTAAGGGGCGCCGGCTTGCACAGGTAGAGTGCTATCTGCCAACCCTTGATTACCCAATGTGGCTTTTGTGCATCAGGGTGGCAGGCTAACAGGTGCAGCAATGGTCTTGGTACCTTCAGAAGTGGGACTTTCCAAGTTGCAAAAGTCATGTTTAAAGTTCTCATATGTTCTCATGATTTGCTACTGGAACATGTTTTTTTTTAGACAGTTGCAGGTCCCAACTTTTGAGACACACATATTTTCCACTGAATTCAATTCCAGTTCGAATGCGTTCAGAAGTCTGACGTGGCAGTAGCCATTGGGTGTGTTTGCCGACTCCCATTGCAGTACTTCGGTGATCTTCGCACTTAGTAAGCGGTCAATGACCCGTTTGTCGACTGTAGTCTGACCATGAATGTTCAGTGTTTTGAGTTGCCTTTTAGCCGGAAGAAACTGGGTCGCACATCCAAGTACAGCAACATACAGCAACCAAAACAACTTGCTAAAATGTGTGTGTGTGTGTTTGTGTGATTCTCACGCCTTTTTGGGTTCTGGACTGGGGACCGCTCTATATGTTGGTGTATATATATATATATTTGTTTATTTTATATAATTCTATATACATGTACTGCATATCCTTGTGCGTGCAGGCAGGGTCCCTTTTTTCTCCGACATGTTTTACATATTCCAACAGTATTTCATATTCCCAGCATGATTTTAGAGACCAAAGACATCGATGCAAACATTCCCAAATGCTTCCGCGACGGTACAGCTATGTACAGCTGAGACAGCAAATCGCCTACGTGGGCAGCACAAGTCAAGCTTGCATTTTTCTGCCGCGCGACGTGCCAGTCATTGCCAATTGGAACTTATTTTTTCTGAATTGGATGATGTTTCTTTTAATCGAACTGAACCAAATCATCCAAATCCTTATCAATACGTGTTGCTGGTTTAGTGTTAGCCAAGGAAAGCTTTCAGACTGACGGTTGTACGGCACTTTGGGCTTTGACTCTGGCGTGCTTGATGCCGGTCAAACCCATTGAGCGTTTTTCGACTGATGAACTCGATGCATGGCAAAGGGACCCCGCAAGTGTCCCAGTTTGTGCAGCGAGCCGACAGCGGTTCCGGACAGGTCGTCTCACAGTGGCCACATCTTGGGTCACACAGTTGACGCAGACAGTTGACACAAATTTTGTGTGCAATCATCACCACTTTTAAAGGGATCAGGTTACCAAAGAAACGCAGCATAGCGCTTTGATCAGCATAGCGAAGAGACGTTTTTGTGAGATAGGAGTGGGAGCGTAGAGTCAGGAGTCCGGGAGAGGTGTGCAAGTAAAAACAGCAGGGGGGCATCAAAGAGATTGCCATTTGGAGATGGGTCAACATTTTCAGCCAGAGGGAGCCTAGATTTTACTCATAATATTCACGTGCATCCTACTTGTGTCAGCACCCAACTGAATCTTGACTAGCGCATACTAGTCCCGTCACCTAGCTTGATCATGACATCATAATGACGCAAAATGCGCTTCAACATTTATCTATTATGTTGGCAACTAAACCGGGAATACTGCATGTTAATTCGTCTAGAATAATATGGTGCATCAGTGCCCCAATTTCCCCATCAAAAGAATTGCCCGTTTGGACCAATAAGCCTTGATTTTTGCACAAGACCAAATCTAAACCATGTGGCAAATCTATCCTCAAGCGTTCATGTTTGATCCTATGGCCGGGAGCGACACTGCCAGAAACGAAGCGCAGCTTTTCTTCGTGCTCAGAAGCGGAATTCGTACAGATTCCATTTCGCATGGGCCGAGTTTAGTCGGTCTGGCAAGCGGAATTTCATATGTGTTGGCTGCAGGTCTGTCAAGTGACGAGACCCATTTCTCATGGTCCCAGTTAACTGGGGGGGTTGAATCTGGCAAGTTTATTGCTGGTACCCATTTTGAAATGCTAAAGGGATGGTTACTGGATGTTACTGTGTCGGCAATACTGAACATACTGAACGGAAAGGTAAAAAGACATAAAAAGACCACAATTATCCCAAGTTTGGGCTCAAATCATATGTCCAGATCCTTTCCAGATCCAACCCCATCGTGGGCGCACCACTTGCATTTGCAGGGCGTAGCTCAAAAACAGGAGGCGCTTGGTGCCAAAAGTTCGCTGCCGAAACGCTGGGTGCTGGGATGCCATTTTCCCACTGCTTGGCTCATTAATAACAACCTACAAGGTCAGAACCCCCTAGATTGCTAGATTTCTAAGATTTTCTAAGTTGACTTATAACTTGATTAAATATGGTTTATGATGATGGTGGATATAACTGTAGTCAATGGACTTTATAAACCACTTCATAATTGGGGGGGCCTTGCCTTGTACCCTTTGGCAAGAAACATGGCTGGGAAATCCCCGCGCTGTTCTTCTCCTGGGAAAATCATCAAAGTAAATGGGATGACGATCGCCATGCTTGTTTACTAGAGGGTAAATTCCTGTTTGGAAAATTGAGTGCAAGTCCATGAATGAATCAATGAGCTCACCAATTCATTTATGGATTTGTTTTGAGTTTCCAAACAGGATTACTCTCCACTAGTGAAACATGGCAATAGACAATTTCCATCAATTTCCCACTTACTTCGATGGTTTATTTGTTGGATATGCTATTCCCTTTGGGAGCGTTTTGGATAAGACGGGTAAGACAAGGTGGCGAGATAGCTGCAGGAAGTATATTAATACCCATGAAACGAAAGCCTCGATGCAATGAACATGATCCATGAATTGGCAGCGAAACATGTGGGTGTTTCAACTCTATTTAATATAATATATATATATAATGGAATGGGATATGAATACTGTGGTAAAACCCAATGCTAGTCCCAATCATCTCCAAACTCCGATCATTTGTTAATGGCACCCCCAAAGTTCCCGAAGGAAACCCTTTGCCAGCAATTTTCCTGGGAGTTTTTCAGGGCTGAAGTAAACCAGTAAACCCCGTTACCTCCATGAATTATCTCATAGTTTTGCGAATCTCATGTTTGAGGTTTGCATCCCCTTGTTTTTATTCACACGTACAGTCACATATCATGTTCCTTGCTGGTTCAACGGCCTTCCGTCGGTCAAGTCCCAGAATTGGTCTAAGGGACACAACGGGACATCCTTAGTTGCATTAAAGCTGGGGGTTAACGATGGCTTTTTAGAAAATTTGCCAGGTCTCTCTTGACTTCTTTTGGGCCAAGTGAGCCCGCACCGGCCATTAGTGGACCGCATCAACTCCAAAGTTAACCACTGATGTGTTTGGAAAACAACATTTAAAACACACTTTATTGATGAATCAACAGGTTAACCCACATTGAATATTCATGAATATTCGATGTTGTACAAAACTCAATGGTATAAATCATAGTGAAACAAATATTCCATCCCCTTAAGTCCCATCAAATCCAGTTCGAAACCCCATCAAATCCAGCTTGAAGTCTCGATATAAACAACACCCATTAAATCCCATGATTGGCGAACCCCATGGAAGTCGTAAGAATATCCCACAGATGAGTTTCTCACTTTCAGGACTCTGAGGAGGAAAATCATGAAGCTCAGGACGGTGTGTTGCTGCTGACTTCCGGTGGATTGACCAACGATGATTTAACCAAATTAAACATGTCGATTTGTTGGTTGCAGCTGGATTCAGATGGCTTTATTGTAGATATACTGGTTGGTGGTCATTTTTTCTTTTCCACTATATATATATGGGATAATCCTTCCCATTGACTAATATTTTTCAAGATGGTTAAAACCACCAACCAGATATAGATACATCGAAGCAACCTCGAAACTGGCCTTACCCGTCCCAGAAACCCTCCCAGGACCTTTTGGAACCGGATGACACCGACCCCGCCTCGGCTCTTCGGACTGCAGCTGCGTCATTCAGACAAAAAAGTCCCCAAGAATTGACAGAACCTAAATTGCAGGTACCTACCATATATAAGGCCTGTGTAAGGGAATATCCCAACAAAATATGCCCTTTTATGGTACAGTACCCCCATTTTAGCATCCTGAAATTCCCATAGATTTTTTTGTTCATTTAGTTGATGTAGTTCGATGTGTGTTTTACCTATTATTTTACAGTGATGTTCCATATGTATGTTAAATTACCAGAGGGTATGTCCAACAAAGATTACTACAGGTTTGTACCACCCTGTTGCGCTGAGTAAGCCTTGGCTATGCGACGATGCAGTATTCAAATCTTGTCTCAGCATATGCCCGATTGCCTTCGCCGTGGTATTTGATCAAACAGAAACACATTGTCAACTCCAAATGTCCCAGCCGCCAGCCGCCCAGCCTCAAGGCAACACCATCCAGTGGGTGTCAGTAACATCACCTCATATTCCTATGTTTGTTGCTTATTTTGATGTATCAGGCCCAACAAATTGATCCCCAACACTTTTGCCACCTAAAGATAGGAGGCTACTACGAGGCGTGCAAGAATTATTTTCTTCTTCAACTGTTGCGTCCCAGAAGGGGTTTTAATGAACATAATGTTTCCTAATGTTGTTCCTTGCAGTAGCACATGAATAAGTATTTTTCTTGATCATTGATATGTATATAAGACAGTGTGTATATATATATGTGTGTGCGCATTATTTTGTGCATTATACATGATATACGTTGTCATAGTATATGCTTTTTTTGACATATATATATATATATACATAAATATGTGTGTATTATATCCCCAACGGATGGTGTGAGAAACAAAAAGAGACCATGTTGGTGGAACAGTCCTTTGCTTTGCTGGTCGTCCGGTTCCCCAAAATTAAACAGCAAATACGAAAGGCCGTCGTTCCTGATCTACCATCAAAATCACCATGTACTTTTGATGTACCCACAGTTAAATACCCATTATTATCATTGGTACCTGCAGCATGAAAATCCAAATTTGCCAAAATTATATGATAATTTTGCATTAAAAAATCATCATTTACAGCATATTTTCCCATGAAAATCGAGCATTTCACATCATTGAACCTAAAAATCACCATGAACATCAAAAAAACTAACATCCAAAAAAAATAAAAAATCCCTAACATCCAAAAAAATCCCACATTTGCCGTTGTTTTTTTCATGTTTTTTCCCACATGTTTTGGTCATTTTCCCCCTTGAATCCCACCGAGATTCGGCTGGTGCCTCCGGGGCGCTTGATCCACCTGGCGCGCTACTCCGGCGCACGTCGGGCTTGGTGGGTGCAGCGCAGTCATCCGGTGCCGCAGGGGACGCAGGGGGAAGGTGAAGAAAGGTGAAGATAGGTGAAGAAATGATCTGATTGGTGGTTTGGAACATGGTTCATGATTTTTTTTCCATTTCATATATTGGATGTCATCCTTCCCATTGACGAACTCATATTTTTCAAGATGGTTAAAACAAAAACCACCAATTAGATGATGATTTGATTAACCCATTGGTATAATGGAGATTTATTTGATTAACTTATCAGATAAACCAATGGGTATTAGACTGATAAACCAATGGGTATATTATTTGATAATGATTAATGGTGGCTAATAGTGGTTAATAGGGATTAATACCTGAGAACCGAATAATGGATTTTTCCAAAATAATGGAGATTTATCTGATTAACCAGTGGGTATAATATGGTACGGTATGATGATGATCTGATTGGTGGTTTGGAACATGACTTTTATTTTCCCCAATAGTTGGGATGATGATCCAACCTGACTTTCATATTTTTCAGGGGGGGTGAAACCACCAATTAGATGATGATTTGATTGACCAATGCGAATAATGGAGATTGAATTGTTTAGTGTGATATTGTTCAATGCTTTAAAAATGGTTTAGTTGGACCATTGCACCGAAGGTGAACATCTGATATAACGGAAAAATAGTGGTGGAAATAATGGTGGGAATCATGGAATATTGATGGGAGTGGTGCAATACTTAACTTACCATTTGGGGATGGTGTATACTTTATGGTACTATTTGGAATGTCTCATCATTGGGTTTCACATGGTTTAACACATTATATATAATGGGTAATATTGATTTGGAGTTCATGGGGTTTCATGGGGGTATGAGATTTCATTCACCAATGGGTAGAATGTGGTGTACCAGCCATGTCGAATGATGCAGATACAACCAACCAAGTTGATATGATATGTGGGTGTGTCTGAAAATGGTCACGGGATCCAATGAGAATAATAGGGATGACATAGGATATAATAAGGTATACTGTGGCTTGAATGGAATACTATGGGATACAAAGTCAACAGGATGATCTTTGGCTTTGTTATTTAGTATGCCTTTCAAATAGCAATTCCAATAGCGAATATGATGATGAATCATTGGACTTAGGGGTGCCCTAGTTTCAGAGAAAGACACATCCTGATTCAACGTGCACAACTAAATGGTGTCAATTCGTAAGGAACCAACTGTAGGGCAAGACACACACACACAGTTCTTTGTCAACCCCGGTGGAACTAGATCTACGTCTATCGTTGTTGTCAGTATCAGTGGTTTTTGCATAAGTACTACACATATATTATTTATGTAATATTTATACATCATATGGCTTTGTCTGAAATTGGTGTGATTCCAAATGATTTCATGGTGGTTTCAGGGTGAAAGACCACCCGGCTTTCATGGATTTCAACAGTGCCAGGTGCTTCATCGAATCCAAGTGCATCACGGCATCGGCGGCTAGACCCGAGACGTATGACAGAATGTCATGGGATATCTATAGATATTTAGAGTACAAAATGATATGCAATAATAAGGTTTAATAAGTTTTATCAAGGATGATGTTTACCAACAATGTTATGGGAATTGAAGCAGTAGAGAATTGGCCGGGATATTTAGCCATCATAATATCGAAGGTTTCAACAACAAAATACAGGGAATTAACCATGAAAGATAAGGGTGAGCTGGGTAAACTAACCGGTCAAGGAGTCAAGGGTATCTAAGATTGCCCAGCTGGTTGGCTGGTTTGGATTTGATCCACAGACAACCGGGGAATCCTTTCCTATGACTGGGATGCCTTGGATGATCCGGGGTGCTTTACCAAACATGAGGAAACTCGGCCCGCAACGATGATCCTTGACATGTCGATTAGAATCGAATAGGGGGCAACGAATGGCCCTCAAGTCAGACCACGAGTGTTCACCGTTGGGGACAATGAATGGCAATGAATCTTAATGTTCAGATGAATCAGATCATCAGATCATCAGATTCGGAAGATTAACCCAACAGAGCTGGGGAAAATTGGAGAGAAGTTCCAGCTGTCAAGTGCCGACCCATACGCACTTCCAAACCCGTGTTGATGCCCCTACTGCCCCTACTTGAAACAGCCTTTGAGGTTGAACTTGAACAAGATTTTTGGAAAATTCCTTTGCCAAACTTCATGTTGTGTTTTTGTTTTGCCTGTGATTCCATCGGTAGTTCTCCAGGATCTTCATCGATCCAACAGATCCAAAGACCTACGTCGGATGCGACGGCTCCAGGTCAAGACCATTCAGGTGACAGTTACCGCGAGGGCTTGCAGGAGGTGCGGAGCCATGCGGAGCATATCAGGGGATCAAACATAGCTCCAAAAATTTTGGATAAAATGGACAATTTTAGTTCGATCTGTTGGATAAAATGGAGTTTTGGATAAAATGATAAAACATGGGAAATCACCTATTTTGGTTCGATGATTTCCCCACTAAAACCCCACTAAATCCACGGCACTGATTGCCAGAGGCGAATTTCTGTTGATCAACCGTCATTAAATCCCGACAATTTAAGGTCCCCCAAGTTGGTTTATGAACCTGCTTATAGATAGATCATGATATATCCACCATAAACCATAGAATTCATCATAATTGACCTAGTCATGTGGATCCCAACATCTTGCGATTTCGGAACACCGGGGGTGGCCATTGGCCGCCTCAGGCGCTTCTGGCGGCCAATGGCATTTTACCAAAACCTTGGGCACCCGTGGATCAAGCGGCCACCTGCGGCTCAGCTTCAACATGGTTCAACGTGTTTTTTAGTATCCCCGGAGATTATTTTGGGAGGACGCGTTTCTCATTTTAAGATGTACCAGTAGATTAATTAAAATCAAGAAGAATACACACCAGCCATGCAAATATATTAGGGCGTGTTTGAGCAAGAAAGATGTTTTAGAGATGCATAAATGGGTTCGGGTTCAGGCGTGTTCTTTCTTTGTGTCTTGCAATGTCTTGCATTAAAAGAGGAAACAGTCCGGCAAGGTGATGTTTCTTTTTAGCAGGGTTGATGGGGTACTGGAAATATCCACTATGAATGAGGCCTGTAGATCTTCAACAAAAGTGCACTTGATTGAGCTCCAAATCCGAAGAGTATCCCACGAACTTACTGCTGTTACCACGTCGTTAGTGGTTCTGATGCTCGTGTGAATGGAAGGGGCCTATAGGCAACCCAGCGGTTTGCTTTTGTACAGCAGTATGGGTGTATTCATCCAAACTTTAAGTCTCAACCAAGTCTTGGAACAAATGGTAAGTTGTATGTATACATAAATATAATGCATATAATTATCTATACATATTAATGCATATGTTTATGTCTGCAATATCCTTAACATTGTTGGTTATATGACAATATCAGTGTATTTAAGAGGCATGATAGTTGAATGTTTAACGAACTTAGCTATCATAATTCAGCGATATCAAGCAAAAACAGCCATTCATATTACTGGTTGAACTCCTATTTTTGTTGGTTACCCCAGGGTAAACGTGCCATCCATGAATTGTCCCCATGAATTATCACCATTATTGTCCCTATATTAAGCCATATAAATATGGATATAGTGGTAAATATAGGACACACACACATATATATATATATAATATACATATATAGATATTCGAAAATTCGAAAACCAAAAAAAAACACTATTACATAATATTATCATGATTATCCCCATTAACCCCATTAACCCCATGATCCCTATTGAGCCATGTAAAAGCACTGTTTTGGGACGTCCATCCCTGGTCCTGTCCCTGGCGCTACGACGAGGCTCCTGCTGCTCCACGGACTTCGTTTGGTCCACCGTGCTGCGCAGCGAGCCACACCGCCTGGCAGCGCGCTGTCGCTGTGCCACGACCGAAACCGCCACCGGTGGTTTAATGATGATTATATGGTGGTTACATGGTGATATATGGTGATTAGAATTGGGATTTTGTTGATTTCATGATGATTTAGTGGGATTTAATGTGAATTTATAGGGATTTAATGATGATTTAACGGGATTAATATGTGGATTTATGAAGATTGATATATAGAGTTTCTAAAAGTATGTTCTTTACTATCGTTAATGATGGTTGGTTGATGCTAACTGTGTCAACCCTGGTTAGATATCAGTGGTGAAATTTGGTAACATGATGTAACATGTACATTCACCAGCCAAAAATTGTTGATTTTTTGGCAGGTATTTAAGATATTTAAGTTTCACCATGCTAACACCCCCCAAATGGTGATTTATAGCCATCTTAATGGGATATAAATGGGGATCTATATCATGGGACTATGGGATGCTAGTAAACCCCCGGTTGTTTGATGCCACCATGGGATTTTACGAAACGCGATTACCTCAGGAATATCACCAGTGGTTTGGGGGCCGCCATGGGGAGCGATGAGGGGAGCGATTCCAAGAGTTACAAAAAACCACACTGTGGTGAAGTGTACCCTTGAATATTTGGGATGCAAATCTTTCATAAGAACTAGCTGTTTTTCTCGAATATGTCATGCTTGCGAGCTTGCGACTTTCAACAAATTTCACTGGTGTGGGAAACCCAATGCCATTGTGCCCCCAGCACTAAAACGACATTTATGGTTTAACACCCCCAGTCATGGTTGGTTGGGATGGTGTTTGGCATTGGGTTTAACACATTGATCCGATCCCAACCATTGTTTCTGGGGAATTGGATTATCAACAAGTATTAACCATTATGAACCGTTGTCAGCCATTATTCGCAATTATTAACCATTAATAACGCCATGAATTAACATTCCTTAACGATTATTAACCCTTAAATGTGAAAGAACCATTAATAACCATAATTGTTAATTTAGCATTTATTAACATTAATGATTGTTTTCATACAAAAAAAACATGTGTCCGGCTGTTTCGCCTCAGCCTTGGAGGTCATTCCTGTGGCGACGTGGTCTGCGATGGATGTTCTCAACGCAAGCTGCCCTTGCCACATGCAGCGCGGCCGAGATGGTCATGGTGAATCCTTCAGAATCGATAAAAAACATTTTGACCCATAGCAAATCACCAATTTGACTGGATAAATCACTATGGTCATCTAAAGACATGATTGTTCAAAGTAGGCTGTCCGACGCGAAATTTATTGGGATTTGAATGGGGAAAGCGAAGTCAAAACGGAGTTGGAATTGTTTTATTTGCTTGCATCATGTCGGCAATTTGCTGATTTATGATGGTTTTAGCCCTCACCACAAGTTTGATTGTTTACGTTCAGGTTGGGGAAGGTTTACAACTTTATATACATATATACATATATATAATATATAATATTATATGTATATGTATGTATTTTTTAGTAATTTGTTGCGTAGGGCGAATTTTATTTGATGATTTTACATGATTTTACTGATTTACCCATTAAACATGGTAATTTTCCATAGCTATGTTAAATTACCAGAGAAGATAATCCTCTTTGGGGAACCCTTTGTGGAATTGTTCCAATCTTGGACATGCATGGGTTCAGCTACAGATTCAAATACCAGGCCTACGGCATGGTCCAGCGTGCTACAGCATGATATCCTTCAGTAAAATGACATGGCAAAATCTCCTTCTGAGGGGGACGCATCTACAAATGGTCACTTTTCCATTGCCAGATTAGGTTGCCTGAGGGCAGCTTAATTTGGCCAGCATTGTTGGCTCCTTGAACTTTCAAGTTTGGTTCATACCGCTCTGCGGATGGGAGGTCTGGCCGTGGCTTCTCACAAGCTGTACCCTCTGGCAATGATGAACAGTTTGTGAACTGGAGAGTTGCCATTTTAAAACACTAAAGATATCTACAAATCGGCCATGTTCCGCAGTCATGTTAGTGTATTGGAGGGCAACGCAACTCATTGTTCCTCTAATATCCTTTAATTTGTTTTTTTTGTAGGCGGCGCATGTTTTCGTTCCCGGTCAGAGCCCATGTCTGATTAATTATCATTAACTTAATTATTGTATTTTTTTGGCCCGCCATCTATGTGCAATGGGGAACATGGCTATTTTTGCCTGGCATGTCGCCACAGTTTGGAGGGAATTCCCACATTGTTGGGTTTAACTCCTCATTAAGGTTGCTTATATCCGTCTCCAAGTTTGCCCTATTTATCCCATTTGATCCGCTGCTAGTTCACTTGCCACTTTTGTTGGTGAAATCTCTGATAGCTCAAAGTAGTTGAAGTCTCCGTATTTGAGGTCGGCATCTTGCGAGAGGTGCGTGTCTGTGACCGATGCTTCTTGAAGCCAAAGACTGTGACGAGATGAAAGGTTGACGGGCCCAACCGTGCGATGCTGAGCTCAAGGGCCCGCTGCTGGTAGGGAAATAATGTTGTTTTTCCTTCACGATGATGATATTTATGTGTGATTGTTTCTGCAGAGTTCATGTTTGGTAGCTGTTAAGGAACATCCACATCCAAGGAATGTAGTTTCTTGATTGTTTGAAATATTTTGTCGCCTTGCATCCTGGAATGAGGAAAAAGCCTGCAGCAAATTTTATCATCCCCAGTCACTGGGCCGGACGCGTAATGTCGAAGATTTGCGGCTCAAAATCACGGATGTGGTAAGGTTGCAGCTAAGATGAGCTCAAAAATGATTGGTAAGAATTCATGTTTACCGTTGTATTAAAAGGCCAACATTATGTAACTCACATGTTTACCAATCGTTGTGGTGTGAATAACGAATATGTTTCTTAATTTGCTATGAACTTGTGCAAAATCGACAACTCTTACAACATCCTCACCAATTCTGATTGGTTTTCATAGAAGCACAAGCAACTGCACAAAGAAACGGAAACAATGTCCACTTGCCCACAAAGATTGGGATGTACCCTGCCTGATGACTATTTTCAATGACACTTTGGCTTGTGTGGACTCTTCAAGTGTGTGCATGTCAGATATGAGCCATAGACCGTAGACCGAGAATTTTGAGCCAAGCACAGCCATACGGCCTCATTTTTTGAGGGGTGTACAAGCAAATGTTTGCACCTCTCTAGTCTTCCCTGGTGTCTCACTTCATGCGTAATAGGCTCGCCCAAGAGTAATCACTAGATGAATGGAGTCCATATCTCAATATCAACATACTGTATATATCAAGCATTTTTTCTAGTCGAATAGATGAGTCATGCGGCCAAACTATAACAAGATGTATAGATGTAATGTGGGTGGGCTAAACTCAATGCCATAAAGCTCCCATTTGGGGATGGAAAAAACGTGATGACGACTGGGGACTTTGAGAGACCAGGGATCCAAGGTCCAGGCTCGAAGTAGCAGACCTAAAAAGGATTTAAAAAGGGGGAATTTGTCTGGAAATATGGAGATTGAAGCGGAGAATACGTATAAGAAATGATTATGAAATGATTATGAAATTATACTTATCGAAGTTATAGAAGGAAGTTTAGAAGTCAAACTTCCGACAATATGGACAGATGAACATGTGCCTAATTTCATCTCGAGTGTGGGCGGAAGAAACCAACCGAAAAAAATAACATGTTTCTCTTTTTGCGGTTCCCCCAAAATGATTATTATATAAGTATTTGTGATTTACAGCATAGAGCCAAAACGCATGACATGTGGGGACTGCGGGCGTCCCTTTGTGAAAAAACAGGGGAAGGTTGGATTTTGGTGTTTTCATGATTGAAATCGCATTTTGTTGTTTTGCAGTGTTTGCGAAACCGGCAGTTTGAATAGTTTAGCCATCCGGCCAAACCTAAAAGTGGGTTGTTCCACTAAAAACTATAAATGAAAAGAGGGAACGCCACCATTTATCCAAATTGTGGTCTTTGACCAATTCAGTACTGTTCTTGGTGATAGTTGAGATAAAATGAAAAGTAGGAACACATCACGAATTCAATTCCCAGTGGGGAGTGGGACCGTCGGACATGTCGCATGGACATTGCAGCCTTTAATTTGTTCACGCGGGAATGACTCGGAACGTGGCAGCACGGTCCCGAACGTGCCCATACGGATATATTCGATGTGGCGCGCAGCAATCTTCAGTGCCATGATCGCACTTTGTGATGGGGACAGTGGTCAAAAAAACAACAATCATTGGCCGTTTTGGCCACCAACCCCAGACAAGAACATGTGCACCTTGCGGAGTTTTGGACGCTCTCAAAGGCCTGAAACTATGGACAATGGACAATGAACTTCATGCAGTGGTAAGACACCCAATGGATAACCCTTCAGTTCATTAATTTGACAAAGGAAAATTGCATATCTACGTTCTCTGTAACTCTGTATGGCTATGGTTTTACCACCAAACATGTTATTTCCCATTGTCAACTTATCGATAAGTGATCAGAAGGTAAGATGGGGAGTCCTTTACTTCCTCGTTTGGTAATTTCAACGCAAATTATGAAAACCGCACTGGGCACAAATATAAAGTGCAAGCATGGCAGACATGACCATGTGACCTTTTCATCTGGTTGCATTCCGCTAAAGCACCTAACTTTTTGAAATATGATGACAAATCTGTGCATTAATTAGCGTTTCTGTGCGCACGGTAGACCATGGTATATCTGATTTGTTTGGAAAAAACACATATCTGTATGACCTGCAGTTTCCTGTGGTCCATCTCGAGGCTTGTTGGTGCCGGCAGCCGCCCAGTGCCTGGGAAATGCGACAAATCCTTGGTTGCGCAAGAACTTGGTGACTTAGATTTTGCGAAAATCGTGCAGAGGGGAGGGCTGCGGAGGTGATTGCAATTTTGCCAGTTTCACGGTGTTTCTGGATGTTTCACGTTATTTTATGTCATTTGTAGCGTTCAAATCCTTCTTGAGTGGTTTTGTTCGAAGAAAAAACTTAGACGAGTCAGTAGGATACGGTTTTTTGGGATAACAACATTATACCAATGGGATAGCTACAAGTCATGTCGCACCAGCCATCAAGTAGCTGGAACTATTCGCTCCCAGGACACCCATGGTCTACGACATTTGTCGCATTCTGTGCTAAACAATTTATTTTTTGGGTTGTTTTTTAAAACCAACACCCAAGAATCTTCCATGATGCCTAAGTTTGAGGGTGACATTCCTCGTTCCTTTGCGCTCAAGCCTATGGTGGTCTGGTTATGGTTTGGACTTGGTTAGCTGTGGCCAGTGATTTGTCGAGGTTTACTGCGTGCCCCCTCCATTGCCATCTTTCCGTCCTGCCTTGGATTTGTCTTGGCTTTTTGCTTGGGTTTTGCTGGGCTCTGTTCTTATTTGGACTGTGTGCTACCCTGTGGACTTACCGGTCTGTCCTTATCCAACCCTTGTTTGCCCAGGCTCCTCCTGTCTCCCGTCCACGTCTGGCCCGTTACCTGGAATGAACTGCCCTTTGTCCCCTGGTGAGATTCGTGAGCTCACATCAGGAAACTTCAGGATGTCGTTGGTTCTTGTCTGAAGAAGCAGGTCCTCCATATATCGGTTCTCAAGAGTCAAAGCAGAAGAGGGCCCAGGGCCTTTGCCGGCACTGGTTGAAGATCAAGCAAGTTTCGTGAGTTGGAATCAGAGAGAGGCTTTGCAACGAGCCCAAATGGCATACGGAGCTGGATTTTGGGCCGGTGTGTCTTTGGAGACATTCACTGATCAGATCTGCCCCTTTGCCTCCTGCAACTCTCCTTCACGCGTGATTGTCTTGAGAGCGCGTGGCCTTGGTGGATTTGTGCGTTTTGCATCTGAGGAGCACTTTGAAAAGCTCCGGTCTCAGACATACGCTGGTGGATTTTTGGCTCACGGTTTTCAGACAAAGGTTGAGTTAGAGGTTTTTTGCCAAGGTGCGAAGATTGGCTTGCCTGTGTGCTTTGAACCGTGCTGATCAAAGAACGCTTGAAACCTGCATGCAAGGGCGATGCATCCCTACTCGTCCTTACTGTTCTGGCTTTGGCATCGGCATCCAATGAATTCGATGTGTAGTCCATTCCAGTTGACTTTAGACAAGGTGGTTTGCTCCTTGCCGTGCCGTCAGATCCTCTCTCTCTGAGCAAATCCTTACTGAGACCACTAATTTCAGATATTTTCACTTCAGGCACTTAATGAAAATATTAAGTACTTATTCGAGCTTATCATAAAAACTTATTTGACCTTATTTTCACTTATTTTTACTCATTTGTTGAAACACCCAAAGGTTTAGAACCTATAATGTGAAGGATTTCATTTTTGTACACATTTTCAAAAACGATTGAATATCAGACATAAAATTGCGGAAAAAAACACGTTTTAAGTTTAGATTCAGATATTGTTTCTTTGTCTAGGACAAAGTTTTTGTCGTTTGGCAAGTTTTCTTAGTAGATATTTTCCTTTTCAAGATACTTTCCTGTTCAGGGAACATCCTTTTCAGGAATTATCCTTTTCAGGAAGTATCCTTTTCAGGAAATATCTTTTCCAAGAAATTTTCTTGTCAGAAAATATTTGGCTATTTTGGATTTTTCTTCAAGCAGCCTGCCAAGAAGAGATGATAGCTATAGAGATGATAGCTTTGGATCATAACTTGTATGTTTTCAAAAGGCTTCTGCTGAGGGTTTACAAGGAATCCATTTAAACATGCATCAATTGTTTCCGCAATTGTTTCGGCAATTGTTCAAAAGTTTCAACAATTGTTTGTTTCATTGTTCTTTGTTCGGGAATAATGTTGTAATGGTTCTTAAATAAAATAGTTTTATTGTATCATATATTTGGAAGTAAAAAATAACACGAATTTAAAGAAAGAAAAGCCACAAACAAAAACATAAAATTCAAACAAAAAGAAAGTTCAGAAAATTCAGAAAACCCAGAAAATTCAAACAAATCAGAAAACACAAAAATTCAGAAGTTCAGAAAACACAGAGAATTCATAAAATCCAGAAATTTTGGAAATTAAACAAAAATACAAAAAAGAAAACAATTAAGTAACCAAATTGTTTCAAGTAAAGACATCTTCCAAAGAAATCTGAAATGCAAAAAAAACAAATATCATTCCTCTTGAGGAACTATCTTGAACCTAAACTATCTTTGCAGAAATTACCCTTTGCAG
>Ga0126342_10001751_pt1 | contig 31766 bp, 41 predicted proteins | sample Cyp1metagenome_FD_92528 | JGI IMG/M metagenome (GOLD analysis project Ga0126342, IMG submission 92528) | Coral microbial communities from Lord Howe Island, Old Settlement Bay, Australia - Cyphastrea 1 metagenome | ecosystem: Host-associated > Invertebrates > Cnidaria > Coral ...
ACCGTTCACAGAATGATAACCGTTCGTGAGGATTGTTTGAGAGGCAGAGCGCCTTACTCTTCACAATTCTTTGTGGCACGCTAAGGCTACTGCAACTTCAGTCGCGTCCATGGCAAAGGCAGCTGTGCAGCATTTTGGCGGCACTGCATGTCCGGTGACCTCAAGGTTAAGTGAGGTCCGAGCTGATAGAGCTGAATCAGCCTGCCACGAATTGCTCACTGGCAGCATTAGTTTGCGTCTTCATTTGGCACAACATGTGGTTGATTACGTTGATTAATTGATTGACTGGTTCGCTTTTGCCAAATGTCTTGGTGCAAACATGGACATTCCTGCTATGACAGTTCCTTTTGACTTGTTGGCCGTTTTGTGACCAACGTATTCCTTTCCAAAAACAACTCCAGGTTTCAGCGGCATGGCCTCGCTTTGGACATCCCCATCACTTGGATCGACTTGCCGAAAGGAGATGTCCAGTTTCCAGTGCTGAAAATGACTGACACAATCCAAAATCTGGTCAAGTGCAAGCTGGTCAACAAACTGTTGGGGGAACTGGACATGTCGAAGGCCGAAAGCACCCTTCTCACTTTTTGGAGGAGGTTCAGCAAGCAAAACCCAGCGCACCAGGTCTTTGCTGCCAGCGCACGGGGCGATTGCACACTAGCCCGGAGCATTCCAATCATGATACATGGCGACGAAGGTCGGGGGTTCAAGCGCTCTGGCATCATGATTTTGAGTGTACAGGGGGCAATTGGAAGAGGCAGTACTCCTTTTTTGAAAGCCCATCCTGATGGCCATGATCGTGAACAGCGCATGGCTGTAAACATCAAGGGCACTTCCTACAACTCTCGGTTCCTGTCTGGGGCTATGCCAAAGAAGCACTACAGCTGCAACCCGGATTCTTGTCCACATGTTTCGATGAATTTTGTTTTTGCGTAGACTTCGATATAGGTCAATTGAAAAACTTTTAGTCGCAGCCAGTTTTTTGTCGCGGGTTGTTTGCGCCAAGCGGTTTCCTTTTGAAATGCGCCCCGACTGAGGAGAACTACCAAGCTTTCTTTAAAGCCTTGGTTGATGATCTGCTGATTCTGCAACAGGGCTTCCAGTACGAAGGGAAGCGGTACCACCTGATCAACGTTGGAATGAAAGGGGACCTTCCCTACTTGGCCAAAACTGGCAACTTCGATCGCCACTGGCTTAGGGCACAGCGAAAAGATCCGAGCAAAGTGACAGTGAAAAATCCAGCAAAGCCAGCAGGAGTGTGTTGGCTTTGCAATGCAGGAATGAGTGGGTGCGGGCCATTTGAGGACTTCAACTTGGATTGCGAATGGGCCAACAGTGCAGTCCCGGAGCCTTGGAGTGTCAGACCTTCGGCTCTCGACTTGTACCATGACCCGACTTGCCCAGAAAGGGTCTTTCGGCCAGATATTTGGCACAACTATCACGGTGGTGTCGGGAAGCTGTTCATAGCATCATCTTTGGCTGAATGCTTGAGTTTGGTGGACGCCACTTCCAAGGATAGCAAGATTGAGAAAATGAATTTGGACCTGAAAGCGTGGGCCAAAAAAGTTGGCAACTCTATGCCGCATTCCGGCCGCTTTTGTTCCGAAAGGATTGGGCTGACTTCTTACCAAGTCCAGCCTGATGCCAACTGGTCCAAACATGATGACACGCGGATCTACCACAAATTCTTGGAAGACTGGTTAACGCAACGCGAAGCTGAGGTGCTGAGAGATCCAGTCTTATCTCGTGTGCTTTGGGCCGTGCGAGCCATCAATCGCGTCTTCGCAGTGCTGTACCAAGGGGGGCTGTGGCTCACCCAGGATGAAGCCCAGGAAGCTGGGAAGCTTGGGAGGCACTGGCTGAGGCTCTATGCGGAAGTGGCAGCTATCTCATTGAAGGCGGGGAAGCTGAGATTTCCGATAGTGGTTAAACACCACATGTTGGATCACCATTTCCGAGATTTGCTTGCTGGATCACAGCATGTTTGGACTTGGAACTGTCTAGCTGACAGTGTCCAAATGGACGAGGACTTTATAGGACACACGGCACGGCTAAGCCGCCGTGTAAGTCCGGTCTCCACGGCATTTAGAGTCATTCAGCGATATCTTACCAGAGCCATGAAAACCTGGCTCAACAGGGGTGCTCGTTAGTGCTAGGGGATGGCGCGGACGAGAAAGAAAAGGAGCGGAGAAAGAAAAGGAACAGAGAAAGAAAAGGAACAAGACCGCGTCCCACAAATCATCACTGGGAATCCCGGCATCTCACTTCAAAGGGCGCTGCTCGTTGAGCAGGATGGAGTGGGCCAAGGTAAATCATCACATGACATTCCCCATGGCTGGAAAACCAAATTGCCAAAATTACACCCCTCAAACCGTATATGGGCATATCTGGGTACAACCCGTAATAGCCAAAAAAAATGACAAAAACCGTATGGACAAAAAATTTTGGCCATTTGGTTTTCCAGGAAGCTTTAACATTGGTCCGATTTTGGCATTATGTTGGCCACATTTCTGAGGCTAAATGAGTGCTGCTGATGAACCACTCGACATCGTGCTGGATGCTGGAAGAGTCCCAGCGCAGCACCGCGGCGCCTCTTCCACAGCTCTTGCGATGGCCTCCAACTGTGCTTTCCGTGGCGCGACCATGACCACAAAGGCGTCGCCCATGTCCTGTCGTCCCGAAGCTTCTGTGAAAGGTTCAGCGGATGGTGTCTGCGGTGATTCCTAGACAGTTGGCTAGCGGAGCTTAAACTGTTAAACTTAAACCGTTAAGGTGCCTACCAAATGACTTGATTGCGGAAAGACATTTGGCTACGGCTACTGGTCCAAGATCTTCAAAAACGGCTGAGTGTGGTCGCTTGCCAAATACTGTCAGCATCTGTCAGCTTTACTTGCAGCTATTGCCAGCAAGCACAGCGCCTTCAACGACTGGATGAACGAAGCAGCCATCTCTCCTGGGGCGGCCCTTCCTTTAAAAACCCCATGGAAAACCAACCATCACAGGCCGGGCCATTGGGAAGTCGTCCTTCTCCGGAGCTAAAGGCACCTTTCTTGGTGCCACCTGGGCGGACTGAGGGGAAATGTCATCCACTTAGCTCATGAAAGGCGTGAAAGGCCGAAAGGCTAAGGTTGAATAAGTTGAATATATCCATATCCAAGAAGAAAAGATCCAGTGAATATTGCTGGTTAGTGATTCCCTCAATCTCATCCAATCTCCACCTTCAACATCACAAGTCGTCAATCTGCAGCGTCACTTGAAGTAGTCACTTGGAGATTTCTGGAAAGGACAAGCAGTGCCCTTGGCACCACAAGCACCAATCATCTACCCTGATGCCAAGCCTTTCGCCATGGAGACCACGCGCGCTTCTCCTGTGGGCCACTGGATGGAGATTCACTGGAGACATGCAACAAGCTGAAACAAGCTGTCTAAAAAAGGGAATCATCCACTTAAACTTCATCAACATCTTTGAATATATTGTGAATATCTCATATATATATATCATCATACAGTATATCATATCAATTATTGGACACCAACCTCCCATGTCACTCCTACGGCTTTGCCCCACAGCTGCTTTGCTTGCGCAGCTTGTTTGTTGGTGCGGAAGACGATGCTCAGGCGGTTCTTCAGCGCCTCAGTGTCTGAAAATGGGATACGCATCCCAAAATGGCAATGTGTTTCATCATTTTCATTGGGGAAAACATGGGATAATTATGATACTTACATATATATATATACTTATGATAATTATGACTAACTGTGGATTTTTTCGACCAATCCACCATTTCATGGTCAGGTTTTAAAGAGCATGCTCCGCCCGCAACACCATCGGCCTTCTTGAACATCGCCAGGAAGGCGCGCGCCAGCTCCCTGTCTGCCTGGAGAATTTGCTCCGCTGATGGTTCGACTTCTGGAACAATCAGTGGATCCTGCGCTGGGTTCCGCTGTAGAAACTTCAGTCAGCTGCAATCCACCGGTCCAATACTAACCCAGTGTTTCTACAGGGGGCTACTTATGTAATACTAGGGGCCAGGGATGTATGTTGGTTCATCACAATCACCGCCCGTCTCCCCGCTCCATGACGTTCTCCAAGCCCAGTCGTAAACCTGCCTTGGGCAGCGATGGGATGCGCCGGTGGCCAGGGCAACTTGGTCCCTTGAAATCACATCCCCTACTGTTCCTGTTTTCACGGTTTTCAGCCCCATCCCAAAAGGGTTTTGTTTGAAAGCCCATCTGCGGACCAGTGGGGACCGGTTCCCCCCCGTCAGGACGATGTCGAGGATCGGGAAGCTCCACATCCGCCCGTGGTAGACCCGACTTCACCAAGACTTCCACGCCTCGGCGTGTCCTAGTCATAGGGTTTCCTGCAATTGGGGGTACCCCAAAATGGATGGTTTATAAAGTTTATAATGGAAAATTCTATGAAAGTGGATGATTTAGGGGTATCCCCATTTGAGGAAACCTCTATTTTTTCAGTTTGGTTGTGACTGACATGCTGCTCACTGTCAAACATTTGCAAGAAACAGCTCCAGCATCTGATTCCCTGAGGCCTGGAAAGAACAGTAACAATTAGGGCACCATTAGGGCACCATTTTATCCATCCTATCCATCCTATCCAATTTGTTTCTCTCAGCTCTCCACTGGATTTCAGCGAATCCATGACCTCTTTGGTGCTGTAGGGTAACTTGATTTCTTCACCGCCGAAGATGTTGTCCCAGGGGGCCGCCCCTCAGCGACCAGCGGCACAAAATAGCAGGAAGTTGCCAAGAAGAACCACGGCGTATATGTTCAGAAGACATGTGTTTTTGGCATTTGTTTACTTTTGCTTGAAGCTCTTGACAAATTTGACAATGACTTTGGTGGGAATTTGTGGGGTTCTTTGCTGCAGTTTGAGGTCCGGACCCCTCGGTGTTTTGCATCCTCTCCTGACAGGGATGCAATTCCCAAGACCCAAAAAACAGCACAGTTCCTACCAGTACCATTCCGATGGCAGTCCTGCGACCCTGGCAGCCCACCGCCGTGCAGAAGGCCACCTCAGAGGCTTCGGCTCAGAGTCACCTCTAGATATGTTCAAATGTTAAAGCGATTAGAGCACAAGCACATACAAAAACAGCAAAAGATGAAAGTTGTGACAGTCATTCTGACCAAATGAATCCAACTGTGAACCCCTGCCAGCGCCGCTCCTTTGGAGGACATTGACGCAACCTGGTGCCCACAGCACTTTGGTCCGGAGAAAAAATCTTCTTCCACCATGAATTATGATTAACATTCAGGTTGCCCAAAGATATGCAATGAAGAATTGTGTAAGCAACACCTGTCGAGTTTCGCCTTGAAGCGATTTGTAGAACGGGAAGGACCCGAAGTTGTTCTCAGACCTCCGGCGACGCTGGCATTCTGCGTATAGGGCGTTGCATAAATCCATCTTGGCCCCCCCACGCAAGTGGGGCACAGCGGGCATGCCGGGTGCGCCGGGCGCCATGGTGACCGGAACCCAAGGCATGCCGGGTGAGCCGTGGGAAACCCAGCTGGATGCGGGGGTTCAGCCAGCTATGCCGGGCTATGCCTAGTTGAAGAATCTGCAATCCCTGATGATTCTGGGACATGAATGGTTCAGCTGTTGCTGCACTGTCTGGATACGGGAGTTGCTGAGTGCGTGGCTTGTCCGAATCTTCCGAAAATTCAAGATGTATCCCATACACCAAGATTTACTCCTCATCCATTTGTTGTCAACCACTGATGACCTGGTTGTACTTTCCAGAAAAGCGATTGCACCAAGGTGCAAAACTGCGGTGCCAGTACAAGGACAACTGCATCATGTCTAAGGCATGTAGAACCCAAGCCTTTCAGCTACCCTGGAGTTGAAACGAATATCTAGATGAATATAATCTAATAGCATTCAATGTATTATAGTCATACAAATATTAATAACCTTAACCGCAATAATTGTTACTATTGTATACCATTGTTATAACTACATTGTATGTCTGATGCTTGGCTCGTGAAGCCTTCATGACATCGGGCCGTACCTTCCTCCCAACCAACCCAACATGTCTCGACCTTCTCGAACTCTTTGTGTAGCAGCTTCATGATTGCTCAGAGCTGTTCTACAGCCGTGATGTTCGCGAAAGGTTTGTGTGACAATGTTGGTGACATCGGATGATCGGATGGTGCTTACCGAACTTACCAAGTCTTTAATTCGGAAAGCTGGTGGATCCGGTCCCTCACAGATCGGAGTTTTTCACTCATGGCCGCAGGTGAATCAAACATCATCACTCCATGTTATTCATCGCTGATGTATCCTCCCACAAACGTGGTACTGGTTGGTGGTGCAATAACCATCTTGCAACATATTAGCCAATGGGAAGGATTATCCCATAGATTATGGCAAATAAAAAATGTTTGAAACCACCAACCAGTGTTAAACCGACTCCCAAACTGATCAAACTGTTAAACTGGTTGCTGATTTGTCAACTCATAGACTGATAGCACAGATTCAGCTGCACCACGCTTGAGCCAAAATCCAGCCGTCTCATGGCGTGAGAAGATCCCACGGATTTCGTCACCTGATCCCCACCGCAAGGTTTCTTGTCTCTGTGAGATTCCGAGGCCATTTTTCAATCTGTGAAGCAATCAGCGGCTTCTTTCTCCAAAGCCTGCAACACTCGCTTTTGACCTCACAGTACGAAGTTGGAGACGTTGACGTGTTGAGTTTGTGACCATGGGACCATGTTGGGAGTCTTTCAAATCTTTCAAATCTTTCAAATCTTTCAAATCTTTCAAATCTTTCAAATGGTCAATCTCGATGATTTCCCACGAGATCCAAAACCCACGATCCAGTCTGCGTCTCGCACCAATTCGCAGTTGCAGGATGTTCTGCGCGTTCTCCGGACGTATTCCATCTGGAATCACCACCTCCGCACGCAGATTTCCTTGAAGGATCAGGAGGATTTCATGGGCTGTTCATGGCTGTTCCACCTGTTCCAAATATGAGCTTAATGTTTTTTCTGATTCACCAGTATGGTAGTATCACAATCTTTATCACTTGATATATAACTTATATTGATATAGCTGATATATAACATTAATTATAGTATAACTATAAACACCATTAACCAACATGGACCACCAGGCCTTTGCTTCCAAGGTCTCCCTGCGCCGCTTGGCATCAGGTTCCTGGACGTCGTTGACAGGTCCAATGCTACTCCAATACCACAAATCGCTAAATACCCAGAACTGCGAACTATGTGGGGTTAAAAAATGTTATATAATTTATATAATGTTATAAACCCAATGACTGTATTCAGCTTTGACTTATATATGTCTGGCTATCCTGGCGCAGCCAAAGCACATTTCTTCCTAGCACGAGTCGTGAAGGGGTCTGTCCAATGGGCTAGACTCATCAGACGTGTGCAAGTGCATCAAGAAGTTCGTCAGCTGATTGCTGTTCCCCAGATCGTTCTATGCAACCAGGAGGATAGCGCTGACACTTGGACAGGAGAAACAAATTCCAAAGTGTATTTTTTCCTTGATCCTTTGGGAAACAAGGCATGGAAGAAAACCGTAAATAAGTACTTGGAAGAAGGAAAACGTGCCTGATTGGGGTCATCACCATCATCAACATTACGAGGGAACCAGCCACAAAAGTGAACGCGCAGATTGCTCCAGAATCCATAGTCCATAATCCATAATCCACCACCACCACCACCACTATCATAACAATTATCATGATGATCGCCGCCAATCTTCATCATATTGACTAGCCTTAGTCTCAACCTCTTTACAATGCCTGCCACAATGTCAGCCGCTCTGAGTTTCGATCCCTAAGCCAGTTGGGCTTGAGGAATCCGCATCTCCCAGTTTACACCGGTTTGGTGCTGTGGAGCAGACAATCATCCCTGCCAGTAACTAACCCACTAGTACTGCCTTAAAGAAAAATGAAAGTCATATCCTCTATGTGGTCGAAGAGCTTGTTGCTGGTTCACCTGGCAGGAAAAGGCAACTTCTGCATCCGTTATGCTCATCTGACCTGACCTGTTGGATGTCTATCAAAATCCTTCACATTTAGTCCACCATTTCTTTGGGGCTCACCACACGCCACGGCTGTGAGGGGGGCGAGTCAGGGTCACGACACAACTTGAAGATCATTAGAGATGATTGGATCACTCCTGAGTATCACATCTTCGATCACTCCAAGTCCAACCTTTCAGATTGTCATGACCCCAGAAGCTGCTTATTTTTGGCGGCAGCACCCCAGGAAGAGACCAGGAGATCTGTCATTCAAACAGTAGACAGATCTGCTAATGACTCCACGGGTTGAAAATATTGGCCGCCCAAGAAACTGACCCAGACGATGTTCAAACTGCCGCGGCTTTAAAAATGGGTCATGCTGAGGCTGGTATTCACTACCAGTGGCTGGACCAGGCAAAAATCCATTGGCGACTCGTGTCCTATCACAACACCTCTTTAGTGAAGCGCCGCGGGGAAGTAGTGACACAGTTCGGCAATTGAGGGCCCCCAAATAGCCCCCATATTCATTAAAGAGCCCATGCGAAAATGTCCAAGAACCGGTGAGAACATGTAGTGGAGCTCAGTGCTTCCAATTTGTGGGATCCACGCTGTGTATCTTGGGATACTGTCGGCACAGGATGACTCGAGATGTGCCAAGAGTAGGGCCAGCAGTCTATGCGAATACCCTGAGCCTATGGGCTTCCAATCCCAAGATCTGGCTAACAGCTATATCCCAGAAGAACTGCCGTACCAACGAATGGCATTCCACTCTGTGTGACTTCCCAGCGGTGCGAAGAACGCCATGCGGTCAGTGTACTGACTCGCAGCGTACCAGGCATATCCTCCGGCCAAAATGCCAGAAGTCTGGCTGGATGAAACACAAATGGATTGGTTCATCCTGCTAGCTCCAAGGGCTCCCATGAGCACACCAATCTGTCAAGATCAATCCTGGCACGTAAGGGACATGATGAAAACATATGAAAACTTTGGGAACCCCGTGAGCAGCTGACCGTTTCAAACAATCTTTTCAAACCTCAGAAACCCTTCACTTCCTTCCTTCGAGGTGCCAACGATTTCCACAGTTGGCTGCGGGTCTTCCAAAGCACCGTTCCACGTCAAACAATTGACATGACATGTATCTGATATCTGTGTATATCTGTGTATATCTGTAGCATCTATTCACTTCATGCAAAATTGGAGAAATTTGGCCTTGCGCCACACTTAAGGCACAAAACTACACAAACATACAGAAACCATGCTTCAACAATTCAAACATGTTCAAACACATGTGCTTCCTGGCTGCCCTGGGTGCTCGAAGCTAACACTTCGACCCTGCGACATGGCAATGTAGACCGATGCTCCAGTTCCGCTCGAGATTCAAGATTTCCGGGGCCTTTTTGGAAGATATCTGGCACCAACTGGCCTACTAGCTGTTTTCAGATCACCAAATGGCATAGCATGACTTTTTGCTACCAATGGATTCCACGTTGGAAAAACGGCGTTGTCAAACTAAGGGGAAAACTCTGCGCCGGTTTGATCCTGTGGTTTTTTCCCTGTCGGATGACCATAGGTCCTAGGAACCAGTTTGTGCAGCTCAAACGCTGACTGCATATCCAAGGCTTTGGCATTTTTCGGGGGATCGATTCCCTTCTCAATTTACTATGATTTACTATAGAGATTCACTCCAAGTCATCAGCATGGTTGAAAAAAAATGAGCTACTCAACAGCAACTCATGAAGTCTTCATCTCCCATTACTTCCCTAAAACTTTTGACTTTTGACGGTTAGATGTTGCCGGGCCCCGGGTGAAACACTTAGTCGCTGAGTCATGTTGGATCCTGCAACTTTTCGTCACACACTCGGAAGACGAGTCGGTCAAAAGGACAAGCCAATGGTGCACCAACAGTCCCATGTGTAAAAAATGGAACAGAATTGGTATACAGTACTGTAAAAGTTGTTTGGAGGTGGTGAAAAATAATGTTCCAAAAACACATAGCTGGTATGAAGAAAAAAACCCCTTTGCACAAGACACTGAGAAAGCTCAGCAAGAACTCCAGCAACTGGGCAATGCTAATCATCTACGGGAGTCCCATCTTGTCCCTTCATTTACATACTTAAATGTAGCCTCTGGTAATTTAACATAGCTATGGAAAATCACCATGTTCAATGGGAAAATCCACTATCAATGGTGATTTTCAATAGCTATGTTAAATTACCAGAGGGTAGCGCATATGTTTATAGTTGCACACACAAATGCACACAGTATCGCGCGACACAACTTACTATCAGCAAATATCAGCCCTTCTGCCTCGCAGGTGCAACTGCAGGATGGGTCCCAAACTCGGGCGCTGAGAAACAAAGCAAGGGCAACCGCGGCAACCAATCTGCATCTCCCATCAGATTCACCTATCTACCCGTCATCTATCCAGGAATCTAATTTATCCATTCTGCATCTCAAGCCTGGGAAATATTTAAACTGCATATGAATAAACGGCCACCCTGGTTGAAAAAATGCGACAGTACACCCCAATGATAAACAGTCCGTGGGTGTTTCTATCGTCTGATGGATGTCATCCTTGGTGGGACTGAATAATTGCTGAAGATCTGATTCTGGCCGTGAGAAAATGCTGTGAATCGGAGCATTCGTTGGTCAGCACATGGATTCTTATGGGTCCTTCCTTTTCTTTCCAATATGGATGCGCTGTAGGTCCAATGCAGGTTATCCTGGAGAATTGTTCAGCATCTGGTTGCCGTTGCCACTTTGTGCGCCATGAAACGCTGATAAGTTTTCTTAAACACGGAATAACCCTAGGTGTCAATGCGTTTACTACGTAGTTTTCTCTCGAATACGATCCGATTGACACCCGGGTAGTTTGATCTTGCATATGGTTTGCCACTTCCAAGCATCATTCAAAGATGATGCTATTTTTTTTAAACATGGTAGCTAGAACCAAAATCCATCACTCAACCAGGACGTTCAACACCTCACGATCTTCGGAAAGCCAGCACTAAGCTGCTTTTCCTGTGGTTCTCAATCCATCACCCCTCATCCTAAGGATGATTCAATCTCTTGACGCAACTCCTCAGCAGCTCAAAAGGAGATGGGCTGCAACTTGAACCGCACACCATACAATCCCATCGTCACATCTCAGAATCAATTTTTCCCAAAATCGACAGAAGATCTCAGCAAAACCCGTCCTGCATCTTCTGTTCGAGTCTTTCTCCGGCTGCGTCGGGTGCTTCCTCATCCGACCTCACCACACACCGGACCCCGAACCGAAGCTGATCAACCAGCAGTCGTGATATCACACACACTAGACAAGAATGGATCTATAATTCATCCGTCGGGAGCTGAATCCCCTCACCACGTGCAAATTTGACAGGAAACACAGTAACCTAAGAAGAAGTATTCGAATACCGAGAGGTACACCGAAAAAACAATCGTGACCAGAAACGTCTTCAAATAAGTTCCAAAAAAATGAGAATAACCGCTATAGGGTTCTCGGCTTAACCCTTCGCCATGACTGTAAAAATACCATGCAAATAAGGTGGAAAACGACGCCGAAGAAAATCTCAGATTGCGACAACCATGTAAAAACATGTAAAAAACAAATTTCTGTTGTTGGGGTTCTTGGCTTAGCCTCTTGCCATGACAGTCAAAAAATGCAGGTACACGGAGGTGATCAATCTCCGCTTCCACCATTGTGAAATAGCTTCGTTGGCACAAGTATCCACAATGGGCCTGTGCCCCCTGCAACATTGAAACCAACGGAAGAAAATCCCAGAAGTTTTACATCAGTTCAGATGGTACACACACAATATATATATATATAGACAAGAGTTGATCTTTTAAGTGATCCGTCGGGAACTGAGTCCCCTAACGTGCAACTAGATTAGTTACATATATATGTATAAATGTATATATATATATATGTGTATATATATATGGGCTATGGTGGCCACCAGATGCGACTTAAATGCGCCCAGGTGCACCTGTTGCCGGTGGCTCAGTCTGCTCAGAAGGGATCGAGGACGCCAGAGCTTGCAAACCCACAGCTAAGCCTTGAAGTTGGTCGGGAGTCACTGTCCGGGTCAGATTGCAAATGATGGTTGTTGGGTTTGCCTCAGGTGTAGGTGGTGCAAATAGTCGTTCCTGGTGTTGTGCTGCCAATGTTGCGATGTTGGGTGTCGAGGAGGTTGGTGTCGAAGTTGGTGTGGTCGAAGGGAGGTCGGGTGCGGTTGGATGTAAGTTGTAATGTCGGTGACCGTAGTGGTGAGGGTTTTCGAAATGGAGTGTTGGGATGTTGAAGAAAGCTCGCCAGTAGTCTGCAGTGTGTCGGGCATAGGCATCGTCCCCGGTCAAGAAATAGAAATACTGCTCAGGTTCTCGGAATCGAGAGTAGCCTTTGAAGTTGATTTCGTTGATCCACAGTTCCTTACGTTGGTTTTTAAGTGAAGACTTTGGAAAACACTTGGTGCACAGTCTGTTCCGTGAAGAACACATGATGGCTCCGGTTTTCCCACGAGGTGTCCATGGCAGGGAAAGGTGGTGCTCCATGTTCTGAGGGATCCGATGTATAGGGAGTTGGGCCAGTTGGTTCAGGGGCCGAGGAAGACGCAGCAGTTGCCAGGATAGCTGGTGAAGGTGTCAGTGATGAGCTCGTTGGTGGCGGAGTAGTTCCAGGTAAAAGTGGTCCACCAAGGTTTGGCCGCAGCGGCGGGTTAGGCCACAGGTGGCCCGCACTGGTCGCATCACGTTTGTTATCCATGGTGAGCAGAAGGATATGAGATAAGGCTGCAGTAGCAAAATTCCATCAATGCCACACCCGTTCGCAATACAATATAGAGGTCGAAGTCAAAGTCTGGATTGCCCAATAGACACATAAGAAAGCCAAAATCAAGCACGAAGTGAAAAAGAACAAAATAACTAACTTTGCTTTTCCTGGCGTTCTCGGCTTGGCCCCTCGCCAACTGCACATGATGTAGATAGTCATAGTCATAGTACATGCGGACGAAATTTGTATGGTTGGGGTTCTTGGCTTATACCCTGGCCATAAAGATCCGGAAATGCACGTAACAATCGTCTTTTTTGGAGGACGCAGGGTGTTCAGCAATGTTATGGCAAAATCACGCCTTGGCGAACCTTGTGACAAGTCAATCGTAAGAGAAGACTGGGGAGTGCCTGGAATCAGCGGGGCACTCGCCAAGAAAATTGTACTGGTTTAGACGCCACTCAGGTCTGTACTCCTCCAACAAGCGAATGATAGTCGTGTCATTGGGTACTTGGAAAACATCTCCGTCAAGATCAGCATAGCGAAGCTCAAGGTCAGTGGGAACCATGCGAATTTCCCATTGATTCCAAAGGCGATTGCAAATGCTCACTCGTAGGTTGGCAATGGGTACGGCGGAAGCCATTTCCGCTGAATATTGTTGAGCCCAAGTGAGTGTAGCGAAAATTGCCTGGGCGAAGGGCTCGACATGTTGCGGAATTGGCTTCGCTGGCATGCGACAAGTCTTGAAGTGCCGAGAAATCCACGAGGACAAGGATCGGTCTGTTGGGAGGTGGATCATCACCTGCAGGTTGTCGACCTGGTCCAGCATACCAAGAACACGATCGATAGCCAGTTGGAGTTTGTATGTCAGTAGTAGAGCGGTATGGGTGATGTCGTCGAGATCCTTTCGGGGCCATTCAGCGAAATAAGAAGGTCGTGAAGCGGTAACAAGCCAAAAACCAAATGCCTGCGGGAAGCCATGACGGAATGAAAACCAGATAAAGACAGATCAAAGAAATCAGTTGCGCAAAAAATCAGCAGAGTCATATTTTGGATCAGGGCATTGAGGAGATTATACACTTGAATCGGACATATCGGCGTTGCTGCTCACAGTAGATTGAGGCGGAGCAGGTTGTGGCGAAGATGTGGGCGATGTTGGTGGTGTATGACGGGGTTGGAGGCCAAAACAGGGAAGTGGGAACGCGTTGGGAGTGTCGATGCGCCGAGCGGCCCCAACATGCCTGAAGGATCGAGGTGTGGTCAGGGATCACGGAGACAGGTTGCCCAAAATTGACGTTTGAATGTTCAGGATGTGGTAGTTCAGGGTGCTGATGTGATGTGACGTCTGTATATGGGAAATCGGGCCGATGTCATAGTGAAGCCGCCATTGGTTTGCCACAGCTCGCAAAATGCGCGGGTGGTTTGACAAGCGGAGGGTGCCCAAGAAGGATTCAATGGAGCACCAGGTCTCGAGGCTGTCGGAATTGAGTTCCAAGATTAATTCATCGGGTCGGGAAGAGGATGGATGACATACTCGTTTGAGGTAGATTGTATGGACAGTGTGCGCTTGAGGAACGGCTCGGGTAGCACGTGGGATGTACGTCGATGCTGTCGGGTCATCAAATGTGCGGTCCGTGGGATTGTATGGAACATCACGAGGAGGATCACGAAGTGGTTGGCCATAGCAGTCAGGAAGATGCGGGTGTTGCGCCATGGGATCCAAGGTGAATATGTAAGTAGGAATAAAGACTGGGACTTGAGCCAAGGTCTTTGTAGTAATGTAAAATTTACTGAGCAGGGAATAAAGGGGACCTTGATAACTGTAACGATCAAAAAGAATCGCAAGTTAGAACTCGCAACCACAGATCAAGAACGGCAAAAGATTTTGGTGTGAAATTTCACTTGTCAAGGACGTATCGGTGCCTTTTTCCTTTTGCTGCTGGATGGTCTGTAGGATGAGGTCACTCAGGAAGAACTTGTCACATCACGGCGTTGTGCGAGAAGAACGGGTGTCCACGGGGAATGCTTTGAATACGCACGACGAAGCCAGTGTCGGAGGCATCAGCATGAGGAGCTTCAGAATGTCGGGAAGGATGGGCGTAGCAATGTTGATGCGTTTTCCAATGTGGGAAGTGACAATTGAGGATGTCAAGGATGCTGCGATGCGGTTGATTGAGTAGGTGGTGTCCTTGAGAGGTGTCAACGGTGAGACAGAAGTCCGTAGAGTTGAGGAATATAGCCCAGCGTTGACCGAAGGTAGTCACAACCAAGGTTTCAATTTCCTCGATGTAGTGATGGGATGCATAGTCGGGGTAGATAACCTTGTATATCTGAAAGAGGCCATCATATTCAATTGTCGATAAGTTGCCCGCAACTTGAGGAGAAAGGATATTGTAACTGCAAGTTGTTGCATAGGTTTCAAATCGATCTGTAGAATGACTGGTCGATGGGCTTGAGGAACAGGTGGTTGCCATCCCGGTGGACGAAAGAATGGGGACGGTGGAGTTGAGGTGGCATTCCTGTCCAAAGGGGGCGAGCGAGATCGAGGCGTAGCAGAAATGTGTTCGTTCGCCATGGCACGGCCCATACAGTAGCGGTCCAGGTGAGCACGGAGCGACATGACATGTTCAGGCTGGTGTGGCAAATATCCGGGTCAATGCATCAATTCAATTCTGTGTTGGAAGAAACACATAAACCAAAAGAGTTCCGGCACGAATGGACGGTACTTACAGGCATGAACCCGCACACAGATTGAAAGTAAGAAATATGTAACAAAACTTGCTGCGAGACCTGACTCATAGGGCAGTAGAATCGTGTATCACTTTTTTCCGCATGTCGAAGGTTAATAGGCCAATGTGTAAGGAGGCGATGTAGGTCTAGCCCATTCGGTGCTTGATGTGGTTCCACATGATTTTGACATCAGGCTCAGGTTTTCCCTGTTTGCCAGCGATGACTTTCCAACCATGGCGAGCTCTTTGATCCTTTTTCAAATCGCGGAGGAGCTTCTTGTCTTCGTCCGTCCAAACCGCCGGGCTTGGAGGAGAGGTCTTCGGAGAGGCTGAGCGTGACTTGCGGCGTTTTGTGGGTACCTTTGGTGCAGCTTTGGTGGTACGTTTTTTCGGCGTAGCCGGTAATGCCGATGTACTTGGGGAGAACTTCGGAGGTGCTGGAACAGAGTCAGGAACAGGAGCAGCGAGATGGTGGCATGGTTGGGGAAGATTTTGATGAGCATTTCGAAAGTCCTGCATCAACGTTTCCTCTTCTGAAAGATCAGGAGGTGAGAAATGTGCAGCGTCAATGAATTGGTTGGTTTCGTCAGAGTATTCCGGTTGAGGTAGAAGGCCTTCAGTCAGGTTGGTCCCAGGCTCCGGTGCTGGACAATGGCATGGGCTCAATGTTCGGTATCATCGTAGGAGGTAGAAGAGACATAGCCCGATGGAGGAGAAGGTATGCGTGGTGGACATCATGTAGGAACTGTTGAAATACCGGTTCATGTAGCGGGGTCGATGCCGAAGGAGAAGACGCCATGTCGGTGGTCCGATTGAAGGAAAGCAATATCGGCGATGAAAAAACAGCTGTTGGTAGATACATGATACATGGTGATTGGGAGGAATTACAAAAATCTATCGCAGATCCAAAGCTCTGATAAACATGAGGCTCAGTTCCGGTGAAGGTTCTTGCGCAGGCGCAGTTTTACCACAATGAGTTGGAGTGCATGTGTCGACGGATTGGCTTGGATGCAGCTATGAGGTCTATTTCACAAATCCAGCGCAGCTGTACAAGCGATGCAAAGCCGCAAACCCTCGGACTTGTTTTCTGATTTGGGATACACGCATTTGGCGACCAGAAAAAGACGAGATACAAAGCCCGATAACTGGACGGCTATCGGCGATGCCGAGAACGGAGCCATGACTTGATTGAAATCTCGCGGAGGGCAATATCTCAGGGCAAAAGTTTCAAATTGGATGCAGAAGCCCAAGAACTCCTGGTCCGGTTCCGTCTCTATAATATGATGGGGTGGCCATAGAACTCGGGATGTAGGAATTTGCTAAAACGCAGAACCACTCGTGGACCTCACCTGCTGCATGATCCACGTAACAAGCAAGGGCCATAGCGCCAGGCAGTGGACACACCACCTCCTCACAATCACCATCATCTCCTACAGGTGCACTTAACTAGGCACAAACAGCGACTGAGCTCGGGCCTGGACAGCAAGGTGGAGACAGACAGCAACGGTTATATAGAGGAAGAAGGAAGATCCTCTTCTGGCGTCAAAGGGGACCAGTTGGGAGGCATGCTGGTCCTGACCTCATCCGGACTGAGGCGCCATGATGCAGGCAGCGCAAGAGCTGGCGGGAAAGTCAAACCGGATGAACTTCGCGGGAGCAACGCATCGGGTTCTGCAGCCGAAGCTGCGTTCGGGCTGGTAGGGGGCATCGTCAAATCGATGGAGCTGCGGGCAACGCAGTGCCGCCGGTCCGAGCTGCACGCCCAGTCCAAAGCAGCATCCAGGTCGTGTGGAAACCTTCTTGCGGCTTCTTTGGCCAAAGCAAACGGCACACAAGGACAAAAGAAGTGCGACCAGCTCATCTGACGCGCAGCTTGGCGGACTCTGTGGCAATGGGCTGGGGCCAGCCCCCCTCATGTGGGGCATTGTTTGACCTGGACGAAGTGGCATTGACTGGTCAACGAAGCCACACATGCAAACACCAAATACGCCAACACAGGAGCAGCCATGGACCCAAGAAGACTGTTGCGAAACCTGGCGCATGCAGAAGCGGTAAGTGAAATGCTCGGCAAACTTCGCATCGATTCGGATATGCCCCAGTGGCCGCATGTGAAGGTGTCAGCGATGCAGGCGACAAAGAAGGCGTACGCGGCAAAGATGACTTCAAGCGACCTAACCATGTAGCAGAGACTGGCAAATCCACAGCGCCGCAAGGCATGGTTGGGGAACGTGAGCGCTGGCAATTTAGCTCAATGGTGTTGGTTGGAGAAGCGGATGCAGTGTTGAAAGACTGCCATGGAAGCGGCGAAAGCACACCTGCGTGACATCCAATCATCCCTGAACCCGGATCTTGTACTTTCCGAATTTCTGGACAGGTCTCTTCCTGATCAGCCAACCATTTCGGGAAGAAAGGCAAAGAAGCATGATGCTGGGCTGTCCTGGGGACCCATTTGGGGAAGAAAGGCAAAGAAGTGCTTTGACTCTAGACTCACACAACGGATTCTGTTTGAATGGTCGGGGAGAATGGCTCAATCTCGCCTCAGCAGCTGGAGCAAGCGAAGATTGCGACGAATCCAACACAGTTGCAGGCAAAGAACCGATGGAAACCGTGGATGGCTGCTTTTCAACCTGGAAGAACAAAGTCGGAGAGACACTGCGAGCGGAAGCATGCTCACTGACAGGGTCAGACATGGAAGCGAGGCTTGGCTGGGAAGCAAGCAAACTATTGGAGGCAATGACGGAGGCATCTTCATGGGTAGGCAAAATACCGCTGCCACACAAGCCAGCCGCGGCACCACATGAGGCAAAGCGCACTTCGCGCGATGAGTTGTCGCGGCGCAAGCAACATGCTACAAAATGCCCAACTTCATCGCCTGGCTGCTGCGTGAATAGCATTGCCTGCGTCTTAGGAAACGCATCAAGCCAACGGCTAGCATCTGTGAAAGACAGCTGCTAAGCAGCACAGCCAAGCAAAAACAACAAACAAGACTTGGCAGGCTTGTGCAGGATGAGCACACCTTCTGAGTACCACCGATCCAAAAGAGGCACTAATGATCTGAATGTGCTCCGAGCTAGTCACTGCTCCTAGACTATCTGGAGGCGCGCCTCTCTGCATGGCTTCCTGCAATGCAGTGACCGGGTCTTGCAAGGTTAAGTCAGCGTGCTAAAACCACCAGCAATGTGAAGCGGCGCCGTTTTCAATGGGACAAAAAAGCCAACCAGGAACAAGAAGCAGAGAATCTAGTCCAAAGCAGTTCACGCAACAACAGCGCAAAGGCTCTGTCTGAACAACATGGGAAGGAGAGAGGGCCCAGTTCTCAATGGGGCGCAAGACTGGCAGACAGGGATCTGTAAAGCTGGCATTAGGATTGTTTCCGTTCTGCCGGCATTTGACCGAAAGCTTCTTCCGCGGAGGCACACTGGAAAGGAGGCAGCGAGCCAAACGGTTCCGTTGAGGCAGCGGAAGTTTCCAAAAGGCCTCTGCCTGAGCACCCAGCGACCGGAGGAGTGAAGCGCAACTTGGGACACGCTTGTACGGGGCTTGATGGAACTCAGGACACTGGAGAGCCCGCCGTTGGATTTTAGGGATTTTAGCAACAGGAAGCTTTGGAAACGTGCATGGGCGCAAAAAGGAATTCCATGGAATGCAACCTGGCCCGCGAGCAGTGCGGCTTGATGTGTTGTTTTTTTTCCAACGATGTGGAACAAAGGGCGAATCCAAATCTAAAACAACAAGCCCAGGGTTCATCTGCAAATCTCTGGAGGCCAAACGAAGGAACCGAGATTCCACCGCACCACAATCTACGGAAACCATCCCTATCCCCCGTAACGTGCCGCGCAGCTATAGCCCATCATTGCATCAGTTGGCTCCATCAAAAATGGGCTCCCCCAATTCCACTGGTTAAAACCCCAAAAAGTCCACACTTACCCCTCTTGTAATTTAACATAGCTATGGATAGCTATGGATGGTTTTCCATCTATAGATGATATATTGATGCCTAATGATCTAAAATGGTGACTTTCCATGGATGATGTGGGTGATGACAGATGACACCTCTATATACAATTATACAAATTGTAAAATATGGTAAATTTCCAGACTTTATGGTATAAATATGTATTTTCTTTACCCATAAACATGAATTGCGGCCAAAGGACACTTCCAAACACATGAAGAGGTGGATTTCTTGGAGGTCAATGCGCTGAAGCATCGCCACCACTTCAGCCAACTCGCCACTCTTGCGACGCAAGACCACATGGCGCCAGGCACCTGGTGCAGCTGACATGTCTACAATGTGTACCATGATATTGCCATGATGTTAGAGAAAATCTATGATAAAATCTATGATATCATACGATATCTATATGTGTACTTGATTATCTATAAAGTTCACACATGTATGCATTCTATGTAGAGATATGACATACATATACATACATACTGGTATCAGATTCAAGCAAAGCAAGTTAAACCACAGATAGGCAAAGTGCAACATGGTTGTTGTCGCTGGGACTTTCCACATCCCGCAGTGCCGCAGTGCGACCCCAGCGGCCCATCAATGACGGCAACTGCTCCAGCAAAAACGCTGTGAGAGTATCGCCCGAGATGAGTCTAGTCAGCTCCTCATGGGTTCCCATGAAGAGTCACGGGGGAAATGGATGACTCCAAAGTGGGGTCCGACAAAGTGTCAGGTACCTTGAGGATCATGGAAGAATGATCAATGCTCAAATTATATGAAAAGTGGGGAATCAAATGAACCGCAAAACATTAAACAATGAATCATGGAACAATTTTTCACCACATCGGAAGCAACATCATTCATGACACTCAAAGAATACATCCAGCATCAGTGCGTGGCACATCCCAACATTGTAACATCCAGCATCCGATGGTGTTCCCCGGTCCTTGCACTGCATCTCCCTAATGGAGTAGCCGACTAAATCTTCGAAGCCTTGAGACACCAGGCTGAAGCTGAAGTCCTGCGGAAGGACTGGGAATCAACCCATCGGTTATGGTAAGAAAATATGCTATGGAAAATGGCCAGTGTGTAGATGATGACCTATTTAAAATACTGCTTTCCGGTAGGTTCGAGTACCTACCTGTGTAATCATTATAATCCCATCTTGAACACATCTGAAATTCCAAATGTTCGAAACCAGTTGGGAGTCATGCTTCGGGTCACCCCAGCCCCAGTTTCCAATACTATAAAACAATAATTATTATATCATGTCATGTAGTGCCACTTAATGCCATATACCGTATATCTGTTATGGAATCCTCATCCCAACTAGCAGCTCATCTAATTTGGCCTCCGCCCCATGCTCTCCTCAAAAGTGCCAAGTGAGACACCTACTGCGAGATGGTGACTTTCGATCTTTTCCCGCAGACCTGCAATGATTGGATTCCATGAGATCTAAGGAATGGACAGATAAAGATGATTTGGTGAACGTGTTTGTTCGAGTGGAACACCACCAAAACGATGATGTTTCCTCATGCCAGTCCATTGGTTGTGGATTCATCTTCGTTCTGACTCATCCTTGGCGGAACCTGCAAGTTTGGGGCTGTTGAAAGCATCACTCTGAGAATCTTCGTCATCGTCGATGTCGTCCAAGAACTGCAAGAAGTCACCTGCCAGTGATTCTGCTGGCTTTCGCCATCGTAAACCTCTGCTTTCTGGAGTTGAACTAATATATAGTATATATATAATTGTATATATAATTGTATATATATATATACGTACATATATATATATATACAGATACTATTACTATGACTTAACTGCAAGAGTTACCCACACAGTCACCGGCCACCGGAAGCTGTGACTGTAAGGAATCACTCAACACTCCGAGCACACGCCAAGGGGATCATCTGGGAGCCCACCTTCGGTTGGTAGGGCCGTTTCCTCTGTATTGAAGCGCTCACCTGCAGCAATTGGAAAGAACAGACAGGCGCTGAGTGGGTCATTCTGGATGCCCATAGTAGATTCTAGTAGATTTTCCCCAAACCCAAAATGGTGATGTTTTTTTGCAGAGTTTCGCACTGAAAAATCCGCATGTCCAGCTTGATGCCCACTGAGTTCCTTGCCTCTGTAGAAATCCAGCTGATCTTCGTCTGGAGCGCCAAATGGGTGCCTTAGGATCCCAGGACACAAACCCGAGACACGGGATGCAGCTTCAACTCTGCCTGGTAAAATATCATATAAGAATACAAAATCATCTTGAACATATTTTTGCTGAGAAAATGGTATCCAAACATCTTGAAAGTTGTGCTGGCTAAGAAACATGCAAAATTTTCACCTTCCCCCACTGGAGATTTCATGAGCCGCACTGAATTACAGACAGGCTGCCACAATTTCCCGTGTTCCATGCGGCCTAGAAGGGTATGCAACATGCCCGAACGCCGCAAGTGCCAGAACGACGTACTGGCCCGGAATGAAAACCCTTCGAGCCAAAAGAAGCAGCAGTGTGATGCATAATATCTTGGTGGCCCACTGTTTTGTATAGGCCTGGCAATCAGCCTGTTCAATTCCAGGAAGCATGTCAACCAATCCAATTTTCCATCACGAAGAATCTATTTGTTAAGTTAACACAGAATCACCAAAACCATGAGTAGTTACAAACACATCAAGCAGTTTGGTTGAAAGGTCTTTCACTTTGACACCTGGTTCATCCGGGTTCGCCTGGGTCTCTGTTCCTTGTAGCTGCCGAAGCATCGTCAGATCCTCCAAATGCAACTTGCGAATCATCTCGACCAAGCTTCCTAGGGGGAATGACTAAACTTCTCAGAAACACAACCAAGTTCAATGAAATTGGAAAAATACTGTTTAGTTTGAGATGTGGTGGCCCTGCGTCCATGCAACTGACTGGCAATATGTTCCCTGCTAGGAAAAATCCACTTGCAGATTGTTCGCTTCCCTGGTACAGCAATCGAAGCCAACTGTATGATCTGCATGTTACGGCCGGCATGACGCTTTTGAACTCGCACACTGGTCTCAGTTTAGCAACCCATCTCTAATCTCAACGAGTCATGGAGCATTTGCACAGTTGACAAAAGGGCTTCCATGTGATTCCAGGCGCCATCATCTTTTCTCTGAACTGCTTCACTAAGTTCTTCAGAGGAAAGCCGCAACTCAAAACTTTGGTCTTCAGATTGTTCATCTGGTTTGCTGACACCTGTGACCTCGAATATCCGTGAAACATTGACTTCAATCTTCTCATTAGGGTCTATCCAAACTGCATTGTCCCTACATGTGCATGCTTGCACCTTCCACCCAAATGGCAGCTCGGTGGATTTGATGGCCCGGGTCAACTCATCTGAGTTCCAGGATCGACACTTCCGGTCCAGAGCCATCAATGCACCGATGACTTCATCTTCAACATCCACATCGTTGCTTGTTGTGATGGACACACGGAAGTCCGGACATTTTCCAAGGCGGCACACGTCTCCTCTGAAAAGCCGTTCGCTGGAAGTTCTTGCAGTGAAGGATTGTCCACCTGTTGCAAGGAGTTGGGGCTGCAGCGAACCAGAGATCAAAAAACACGTTGTGAAGAGACAATGACAGCGATTGAATGAGATTGACACATACTGACACATTGTTGTTCAATCGCTTGATGCCCCTCTCTGCCAATCTGGTGCACTGAGCTTGGGACTGCCAGGCACCTGCGCTGCACATTTGGCACATTTCCCTGGTACCAAGTTACCAAGGCACATCTAGGGGCCGTATCATAAGTTGAAACACTAAAGGATACACTGAATACACGAACACAAAGGGGCAGCCACAGGCGCCTCCTTATATGGTGGTCGCACTCGCAAAGCCTCCTCCAACGACATTGATGGCACCGAAGGTCCTTGGCCAATTGCAGCAATCACTGCCCAGGAGGGTTTTGCGGCCAGATTGGGAAACCATGATAATGGTTTGTATACAGAACCAGATGCCAATTCCAGCAACTCTTGGCAAAGCACGATGCGATCAAGTGGCTGCCTGGATGTGATTGGTGTGATAGTAGCCCGTGCGAGGCCTGCTGGATCATATCCATAGCATCTGCGCAACCCTGAAACTCATTGTGCAGTGGGTGCAATAGATGCCTTAGAGCCCGAACTGCCATCTCCACCCGGGAGCTTGTACGACCTTGTTCTTCACTGAGCTGCAACACCTCAGTATAAACTTGCAAGCCCAAAGGCGCTCAATCTCAGCTTTCCTTTTTGCTGATCCATTTAAGTCGAAGAAAGTGATCTCTCTCTTCTCACCATCACCCTCTGGCTTGATGTAGAAGGTAATGTTCAAGAGCTGTTGAAACTTCTCAAACTCACTCTTCTGCAAAATGTCTGTGAATTTCTTCGCCACAGCACTCGTCAAGCGGGCAGCAAACTGCCCTCTGCAATCCTTGTAACTCATTTGGTTGATGGCCCCTGGCTTTTGCGCATCCCCGTGGCTCAACTTTGGACCCCAAAAAAAGAGTTGGCCGAAGCGCGCCGAAACCCGGGCACGGGACAACTTTGCCTTTGGTGTCTCTTCTTGAAACTTGTGGAAGTCCCGGACAAAGGCATTCCAGTTGCGCCGGTTGGAAGAATATGCGTACCTAGCATTGCCACCTCTGAGGAGGTTGCAGTTTTCTGCTATGTCACCTATGTCCAAAACTTTCTGCAGCACAAAGTACTTGCGGTTGCTACCTGTTGTGGTCTTCTTGAACTCGATTGGGCAAACATGAAAAGCCCTCAGGTCAGCATGTGCCAGCCTGGCATGGCCAGCATGTTCGACATCAACCAATACAGTTTGCTCTTGTGGAGGCTTGTGCGATGCACCTGCTCGATCAATCAAAATCTCCACCCTGCTCTTGACATGGTCAATGGCCTGTGGGTCAAGCCCGGATATGCTGAGCTCCATCTGGTGGGACCACTGTCCGGCAAAGGTCTCCTCCTTGTCGATGTGTGTCAACGAAATAGACACCCCAGGATGTTCAGAGCGCAGCTGATCAAGCTGCGCACCATTCTGGCCAATCACGGTTCCGATGGCGTAACCAGGCACCACAACACAGATTCCACTCGCCTCTGTGGCTGTGCTCGCTCTTGCACCAAAGTACAGTACTTATAGTTATATAGAACATATCCCCATGGAACCCAAGAAAACGCATGCGTTGCATGAACTCAATAGAATAGATTAAGACGGCAAGAAACATCACTTTCAAGAACTCTAATCTAGGAGGCCATTGTAAAGCAGTCTCCGGTTGCAAGACATATCCAATCTAGGGCACCCTGGTGGAACATAAAAAGGACAGTCTGGGGAACAGGTTTGCAAAAAGACTTCTGTTGCAACCCTTTTGAAGCTGCTTGATGGCCTGCAAAGACCTTTCCTTTGTTCACTGTGCACTCAGGCCCGGAAACATTATGATGTTAAATATTACGGCAGCAAGATGTAACAAGTGGTCAGACACACATCATCTTTTTCAACCCGGGCCTTTGCTGATGTTGCTTCATGTCCTCTCAGTTTGCCTCGTCCTTTTGACCCCGAGCCACCTTTGCCCTTTCCTTTATTGTAGGCCCCTTTTCCTTTGCGACCCTTCACCACATCTGCCAGTATGTTGTCACCTTGCTCTTCCACTGTGCGGAGGGAAGGAACAGTCTCCTGGGTCAAAGCACCAGTGGCAGTCTGTATGTCATCACCACCAAGACGGACTTTGCAATTTGGACAGAACCCAGCGCATTTGCTGCACACGTAGACCGTCCCGCGGTACTTCTCGCAGCTCGGCTGTCTGCAGGTCACTCTGTATTTGGATGGCCGCAAATCGCAGCTGAAACACCACTGAACCTCCAAGGAGGTGGTCGATGTGGCATCGTCCATGGCAAGGAAGTCAGCACTGCTTCACTGCATGGACTTGTGGGTCTTTCAATCGGTGGCCGTTTTTAATTCTTGAATTCGCTTTGCTGCTCCGCAAGGATATTCATACAGCCTTTGCAACAATGGCATGGTCTGGATCGCCTGCTCTAAATTTTATCTGCACTGAAATTATGTGCTCTTGCAAAATCCATGCAGCTGGGAGTCATAGCTCTTGAACCCCATCATTTGCAGCACATGATGCCAGTTTGAACTGCCCTCCCCTTTCAACTTTTTGCCAGCAGCTCGTATCGAAAAGCAGATCTCAATAAAACATCAAAAAGCCATCCTCTTCCATCTGGAACCAGCTGCTGTGCTTGGTTAAAACATCTTAAAACCCTATGGTTCGAACATCTTCAAACCCCATCCGCGAAGGTCTCCTCTTCCAGAGACGTCTCGTAGCGCTGCCGCAGCAAAGCCACCAGGCCTCAGCCAGTCGGCCACAGATGGCGTCAACATGGCGCTTTTTTGGGGAGTTTAACCTCCATTTTTGGAGGTGAATATCACCACAACTCAGATCAATACTTATATAACTTATAATATACTTACCTAATGTTACGTAAGTGTTACGTATAACTTATAACCACAATGGTTTTTATTTCAAAAGGGTAGATGAACCCCCAAGAGGCCACGGTCTCAATAGGTCACCAGGCTCTCGGGCGCAGCAAGGAACCGTAGAGATGTCCTAAGAGCCGCTCTCCAAGCTCCTCGCCTGGGTGAATAAAACCCTCCCAGCTTCGGTGATGAATGATGGGCCAAAAAAAGGATGCCTTTTTTGAGAAAAACTTGATCCATTCATAGAACTTGATATATATATATATCATATACAGTAGATATATAGATTGGATGATCTCACATCCACTGGTGGCACCTTCGGTGCCACCCAAATCGATACAGGCGTCACGGCCTGGCTTTTTTTGGGTTGGAAAACTATGGGAAAACTATGGGAAAACTATGGGAAAACATGGGAAAACTATGGGAAAACTATGGGAAAACTATGGGAAAACCCTAAAAATCCGTGGTTTAAAAGTGTTTAAAACCTCACTATGCCGATTGAAATTGCCAAAAAAAGAGTGAAAAATATGTGGATAAATCACCAGGTTGGGGACTCAGGTAACTACACCATCCTCTCAGGTGTCCAAGGAGTCAGCCTGCAGCACGTTGCTGTTGGTATGAAAGGTACTCACTGTCATTCATGAAAATCACCTCAGCCAAAAATGAACATCCCATGATCACCGGAAGTCTCCACTTAGATTTCATTCCATCCCCATGAGCCCTAAACCGTTGATATGGATCACCACGACTCATCGATGTGGTCTTGATCTTTTCGGATGGGCGGGCTGATCATGAAATTTGGGATCTATTCAAAACTTTTGAAGATTGGATAATCACAAGTTACAAATCATATCATGCATTTCTTATCCATATGTTCTTTTAAGATGTCACCCCTCCATCCTGCCCTCCCCACCCTGTCCAGCCTGGGGACCCCAACAAGGATCATGGTCGCCAAGTCATCAGGCAACAACTCCATCAACGATAGGCTGAAGGGTGTGCTGCCGATGCCATGGTCCTGTGGCAACCGAAAAATGGCCGTTGATCTGGGGAAAAAATTAGAGAACATTAATAGAAAATCATGGGATTGTGGATTTTTAGCATGTTCAACTACACTCGTTGCTTCAGCCATTCTAAAGGAGTGTTTGGCAAGGATGCTATGGTTTGTGTACATGGATTTACCATGGATTTACCATCCATATGATGTTCTTCGTGATCATTTTTCAGCAACGGATGGGGGATATATAACCTACCAAATAACCTACGATCGGATCATCGACAGAAATATGCCAAGTCATAGCATCCAAGTGTGTGCCCGGAGGCAATCCTGCAGCCAGGATAGTCTGGAGCACAAGGATGTGTCCTGCAAAATTTATGTACATAGCAAAGCGATAGCAAATTCAGAAAAGCGATCAAAGGGCTGATCTGAAAATTGAAAGTCTGACAGCAACCCGCATGAACCAATCAAAGTACGTAGGATCTCAAGCACAGTTTTGCTCATTAATGATACCTGTAATGCTTTGAATGGATATGTGTTTGATCCAAAAGGGAAACTCGTCATCACGGGTCTTCCAAGTTGGCAAAGAATCCTTATCTTCCTTGTCTTCCTCATCTTCCTCATCTTCATCCTCTGCAACTTCCTTAGCAATTGCTTTTTGAGCTTTGGCAGCATCAAACAACTTTCACAGCAATGGCTCCAGCAGTTCTGAAGCCACGAGTTTCCCTACCATTCGGACCATTCGGATTTCTGGCAGTCGCAATGTGTGTTCCAAGTCGATAACAAGACATCTAGGAGGCAGGCATCACCTTCATCGTCACCTGACCATAACAGGTCTGCACTGAACCATGCAGGGCTACCTAGGGCTACGCAGGGCTGATTTCATCCAACATCTGTATCGATTTGGCACCTTCATGCCTTCCTTGCTGTTCCAAGACAGCACTGACCTCGTGAAGCACAACAAAATAGCGACATGGGAACATGTGGTCCAAGTTCTCATAGTTGCCTGCAATTCTGAATCTTATCTGCATTCTAGTTTTATCTATGCAATGCATCGTCACAATTTTCCAAGGCAGGTCATGTCAGTTGATCCCCCGACATCCGCTGCCGAGTCGCCACATCTGCAGGCGTGACCAGTAGGTCGTCGCAGTCTCGGGACTGATCCAAGAAGCCGCCGTTCATCAGCCACTGGGTGTTGCCCTTGGCTCCACTCGGCTGATGAAATCTGTCTTAGATGCTGGGAGAATCTCAGAGAGTTGCAAGACTTTCACACTATTTTTATGATATTTCTGTAATATATGTCTAGATATTTCCGCAAAGTTCTGTCGGTGTTTCATGACAATTTTACTATGAGCTGGCTGCCAGCTATGCATGTTTCCAGGAATCAGATCGCACCTGTAAGCCGTAGCAGTTCATGATTTCCTCCGTGGGCATGATCTCACGTTCCGCATGGAAAACCAAATGATCACCACCTGGTGGATCCAGATGAGAGAAAGTCCCCAAACCACACACCTGGTGAACATGGAATATCATATGATCTTGCAAGTATTCAACATCTGATGAAGTCATATTGCCAAACACTTATATATATATACACATATCTTGTTATATAATGTGTTTAAGTTGTGTATAACTAAAAGAAACAACGCTACGTACGTGTGAAAAAAGTGTCTTTGCAAAACAACAACAAAAAAAACGGTTCAGCTCTAGACCTTAAAATGTTTAATGCGACACTATGACAAACTACTGCGTCTCGACATAAACATTCAGCCCCTGGGCTACTGATCCACCAGCCAGGAGTTGACAGCTACAGTTCCAATTGGCCCAGGCACAATCTCTCATCCGCGTGTGCGGCACTCCAGAATGGTTCAAGGCCTTGGTATCTGAAAATGGGCTATCACCCCCACAATTTCAATATATGTTCCTTGGGGAAATGATCAAGATGTTCAAGCAGTGGATGGAATTGATGGAATTGATGGATTTTTTCCCAACATGTAGAGACAAACACATATCGCAAGCTATCTGGACCTCCTTGACGGCGATCCCAAACTTGTAGATGAAACCAATGGCTGCTCAAAAATGCCCCATTCATACCAATTCAATCCAATGCGCAGCAATGGGCCCCCCAATAAAAAGTATCAAATCTTCTTACCTAAACCATCCAAAAGTCTCCAATTCTGGTTATTTCAAGTGGCTTAACTCACCAAAATTCTGCCATCCCAGGTCAATCAGGGTCAATCAGCTCACACTGAAAACCCCCCCGTTGGTCAAGGGACATCCGCAAAGGGCGCCAGGATGACAGCCTTCAGGCTGGAATCGAAGGCGCGGCTGGCAACCACCGAGGCGGCCCAGCGAAGCCTGGATGGTGATTATCCCCTTAGAATCCCATTGGAATGTACCCGGCCTGGTAAACATACCAGAGAAGCTATGGAAAATCACCCTTTTTATAGCTGGGTAAATCAACTATTTCGACTGGGCCATTTTCAATAGCTATGTGAAAAATTACCAGAGGCTATGATTTTTCTGATGGAAATATCATCATTGGATGGAGAAAGTTGCTGAAATCCCCTGAAAATTCCACTGGTGAATCCTTGTTGCTAGTATATGCTAGTATTATTGACATGTTTTGAGACTGACAGATATCCCAACATCGGATGGTAAAATAGGCTTTTCCATGGTTTTCCCCAATATTTCATAGAATTTTGATTGAAAACTCCTGGGAAAACCCCCCGAAAAAGGCGCCACACAGACGTTCCATCTGGAACATTTTCCGGTGGATCTGAGGCGTGGGCTGTTCCAGTGATGGCGACTTGGGAAAAATCTCCGTATGTTGCTGGCACCACTGCTGCATAGCGCTCAGGTCCTGGTCGAATTGCTGAAGCCAGAAATCAACCCTCGATTCTCAGTGACAAAAGGTCAATCATGTTTAATAATATTTGATAGTTATGAATGGGTTATTCATGGTTAATAAATGTTAATAATGGTTCTTAATGGGTCAATACTTCCATGGCGTTTTTGGGGCCGAAGCACCTTGTCATTGGCGATGTGAGAAGCTTCCAGCAGGGCATCCACTGAGGTGCCACGTAAAAATCGCTTCTCCTGAAGCGAAACAGCGGAAGCAGAGCCAAGCTCCATATACCCGGCCTGGTAAACATACCAGAGAAGCCATGGAAAATCACCATTTTATAGCGAAAATCATCTATTTAACTATGGCTAATTTTCCATAGCTATGTGAAAAATTACCAGAGGCTAGTTGGGATCTAAACCCCTATGGTGCTATGGTACTGGAACTGCTTTCCCACCCCGGTCTCCAAGCCTCGACAGAGTTTGATGAATCTGATATTCAAACATTTTAACAAAGGCTTGGAATTTGAAGATTTACTTGGGGGGTGTTCAATATTTCAGTATCCAATACTTCCAATACATCCAATATTTCAGTGCTTTCCGAGCGCCTCGGCCCCCGAGGAAGTTGCGATCCTCAGGGGTGTACCACAATGGCAGAGTCGGAAAGGATCGCGGCAAAGTTCCTGCAGAGATCCCACCACCCATAGCAGCCATCATAGCTTTACCACTAGTGATCAATGAGCTTGGTTGTTCATAACTATTTGGCAGTGGGTCAAAACCTTGTACCCCTTCTGTTCACATCAAAATAGCTGGGATTTATGGATGTTCATCCCTCTAAAAATGGTATTAATAGGTATTGATTCATAGCCATTTATAGCCATTAATATGCAATAATAACCATTGATGTTGAGAATCGTCATTTTGCTGATGTGTAAAATTTTAACCATTAAATAATATTAAATAACCTTTAGCGTCAATAAGCATAAATTATTCATCACTGACCATCTGTTCAAGAAGGTCCCATGAGTGCAGGCCCAGGCGCGCAGGTATGGCCACCAACCTGGGGATGACGAGATGACGGCAATGGATTGCAATGGGGAAATGGAGATGATCACGGATTGTGATTACTAAAATGACTGCAATGATTGTTCATTGTTCATGGTTGATTGATGATGTTGATGTTGATGTTGATGTTGATGTTGATGATGATGATGATGATGATGATGATGATGCTGGTGGTGGTGGTGGTGGTGGTGGTGATGGTGATGGTGATGGTGATGGTGATGATCTCTCTGTTGCTATTATGGCTTTCGCCTTGTGACGTTACAAAAAAAGTTGCTTTCCATGGTCAAACGTTGCTTGAACAGTTCGCAGTTCCGCCCGACCAATCCCCTCCACGTTCAGTCCCAGGAACTTGACCTTGTGCCCTTCACCCAGACCTGTGGGGATCGAACATCAGTACCGCGGGCGGATCACTACAATATGTATACAATTATATTATAAGGTATCTAAGGTGCATAATGTAGCTATATAATTTATATCTAATGCAATGTATGAATGTATGAATGTATGAATGTATGTATATTTGTAATATACGATACGTGATAAGTAAGTACAACTCTCTGCAGCTCTCGGAGATCCAGAAAAAGGCCGTGGTGTTCGTCGTGTTCGTCGCCTCCTGCAACAGCTGCAGCATCAGCTTCTGCTGCTCCTTAGGTCCGAGGCTCTGATGCAGCTGCACTATGAGAACAGCTTGGAAGTGGAACTGGCACATAAACATAAATATAATAAATAATATAATTACATATTATACACATAAACATCCCGCCGGACCGGAAACCGTTCCCCATAAAACGCATGTTTTTTTAAAAAAATTGTGATTTTACCACAGTGCCGTGCTGATTTGATGATTGGAAATCCTGGAAAAACTTGGGGCGCGTTTTTTGGCTTTTCAGCGTCATCGCTGCAACGCATGCGTAGCAACATGTCACGTAGTCA